>Ga0256408_1000159_pt1 | contig 91263 bp, 71 predicted proteins | sample PhyAR1_FD_185998 | JGI IMG/M metagenome (GOLD analysis project Ga0256408, IMG submission 185998) | Leaf surface microbial communities from alfalfa plants in UC Gill Tract Community Farm, Albany, California, United States - DLSL A.R1 | ecosystem: Host-associated > Plants > Phyllosphere >...
CCGCGACGGCGAGGGCTGCTGTGGCCTTCCATCGGAACATCGTTGGTCCCTTCATCGTGGCGATACCCCTGTGGATCGCCCTGCGCCGAGACGGTAACAGCAATTCCGAGTGCCCGCTAGATTTTTGGAGCAAAAAACTAGCGGTCGCTAGGAATTCGTTATAAAACGTTTCATGGAAGGTCGTTCGCGCGGCCGATGGGGTCCTGCGCGAGCGGATACGGTGGCTCAATGACCGAGACGACGCGCACCCCGCGCAAGCCGAGGGGGGAGTACGCCAAAAGCGAGGCGACCCGCCAGGCGATCCTCGACGCCGCGCTGGAGGTCTTCGCCGAGTCCGGCTTCCGGGCCGGTTCTCTGCGCGAGATCGCGCAGCGCGTGGGCATGAGCGAAGCGGGGCTCCTGCACCACTTCCCTCGCAAGAGCGCGCTCCTGCTCGCGGTGCTCGACCACCGCGACGAGGCGGCGCGGGCCGTGGTGGACTTCGACCTCACCGATGGCGCGGCCACCCTGCAGGGGCTCGTCGAGCTCGCCGCCCTCAACGCATCGATGCCGGGCGTCGTCGAGCTCTTCTGCACGCTCTCCGCCGAGGCGACCTCTCCCACGCACCCCGCGCACGAGTACTTCCAGAACAGGTACACCTACGTCCGCACACGGCTGACGGATGCCTTCGAGCGCCTCCGAGCGGCCGGACGCCTCGTCGACGGGGTCGATCCCGCCCGGGCGGCCGTCACGACGACCGCGCTCATGGACGGACTGCAGGTGCAGTGGCTCCTCGATCCCGCGTCGACGGACATGTCCCGCGACCTCGCCGCGCACTTCCGGCTGCTCGTCCGCGGGTTCGACCTGCAGGCCCTCGAGAACGTCCTCGACCTGCACGCGGGGGAGCCCCGATGATCCGCGAGCCCTTCCTCGAGGGGTGGACGGTCGGTCCGAAGCGCGGTGCCTTCGAAGCACAGGATGCCGCGACCCTGTCGCGCGTCACCCTTCCGTACGACGCCCTCCGCGATCTGCCGCGCTCGCCCGACAGCCCGCAGGGGGTGACGTCCGGCTACTACCCGGGGGGAGTCTTCGAGTACGTCCGCGAGTTCGACGTCCCGGAGTCGTGGCGCGACAAGACCGTCCTGTTCGAGTTCGAGGGCGTCTACCGCGACGCCGTCGTCTTCGTGAACGGCGAGCGCGCGGCCCACGAGGGCAGCGGGTACGCGGCCTTCACCGTCGAGGCCGACGCGTTCCTCCGCTTCGGCGAGACCAATCGTCTGAGCGTCGAGGCCCGGGTCCACAAGGACTCCCGCTGGTACACCGGGGCCGGCATCCATCGTCCGGTCCACCTCGTCGTGGCCGATCCCGTGCATCTGCCGCTCGACGGCGTGCGCGTGACGACGCCCGATATCGACGACGAGCGGGCGATCGTCGCGGTCGCCACGCGCGTGCGCAACACCACCCGACACACGCGGACCACCCGGGTGACGTGGGAGATCCACGATCCGGCGGGTGCCGTGGTCGCGACGGGCTCGTCACCGGTCACCGTCCTGCCCGGTGAGGACGCGGTCGCCCGTGCGCGGCTGAGGGTCGAGCGGCCGGAGCTCTGGAGCATCGACACCCCGGCGCTCTACGATGTGCACACAGCGCTCGCCGACGAGGGCGGCAGCGCGCCGATCGACACGGATCGCACGGTCTTCGGCATCCGCTCCCTTCAGCTCGACCCCGCGCACGGGCTCCGCATCAACGGCGAGAGCGTGACGTTGCGCGGGGCGTGCGTGCACCACGACAACGGTCCGCTCGGCGCCGTCTCGATCGCGGCCGCCGAGGATCGCCGCGTGCGGCTGTTGAAAGACGCGGGGTTCACCGCGATCCGCAGCTCGCACAACCCGGCCGGCCGCGCGCTGCTCGAGGCCTGCGATCGGCACGGCATGGTCGTGATGGACGAGCTCGGCGATGTGTGGACGCGGGCCAAGACGGCGTTCGACCATTCCGTGCGCTTCGCCGAGGACTGGCGCGCCGACGTGGAGGCCCTCGTGGCCAAGGACGTCAACCACCCGAGCGTGATCCTGTACTCGATCGGCAACGAGATCCTCGAGGTCGCCAGCCCCCACGGAGCGGCGTGGAGCCGACGGCTCGCCGAGGCCGTGCGCGCTCTCGACGACACCCGTTTCGTCACGAACGGGATCAACGGGATCATCGCGAACCTCGAGCGCATCGCCGACGCGCGCGCCGAGCTCGCGGCATCCGATCCCAACACGCTCATGGCGGGACTCGGGGCGCAGATGGCGGCGATGAACGCGTCGGAGCTCGTCACGCGCACGATCGAGGAGTCCGCCGCCGTGCTCGACGTCGTCGGCTTCAACTACGCCGACTCGCGCTACGCGCTCGACGCCGAGCTGTTCCCGAACCGCGTGATCGTCGGGTCCGAGACCTTCCCCGAACGCATCGGGGCGCTCTGGCCGCTCGTCTCGTCGCTCCCGCACGTGATCGGCGACTTCACCTGGACCGGGTGGGACTACCTCGGCGAAGCCGGCATCGGCCGGGTCGATTACGTCGACGCCGTCTCGGACGCCCCGACCGACACCGCCGGCCCGTACCCGTACCTGTTCGCGGAGTCCGGAGACCTGGATGCCACGGGCCACCGGCGCACGGTCTCGTTCTTCCGCGAGATCGTCTACGGTCTGCGCATCGAACCGTTCCTCGCCGTGCACAGGCCGCAGCACTATGGCCGCGCGACGGCGGTGACCCCGTGGTCGTGGGACGACACCGTCGCGAGCTGGTCGTGGGACGTCGCTGAGGGATCGCCCGTCGTCGTCGACGTCTACGCGGATGCCGACGAGGTCGAGCTGCAGCGCGACGGTGTGACGGTGGGAATCGTCCCGGTCGGCGTCGCGCGCGAGTTCACCGCCCGATTCGACACGGTCTACGTGCCGGGGGAGCTCACCGCGATCGCGCGCCGCGACGGCGTGGAGACGGGGCGGACGACGTTGCGCTCGATCGACGGGGAGCCGACCCTGGTCGCGCGGGCCGAAGCCCCCGCGATCGGCGCCGGTCTCGACGACCTCGCGTTCGTGCGGATCGCCCTCGAGGACGCGACGGGCATCGTTCCCTGCGACCGCGACGTGGTAGTCAGCGTGAGCGTCGAGGGACCCGGGGTACTGGCGGGTCTCGGCACCGGGCGGGCGCGGACGGAGGAGCCGCTGTCGGCGGCGTCGGTGACGACCTACGACGGTCGCGCTCTCGCGATCGTGCGCCCCACCGGGGCGGGCGAGATCACGGTGCGGGTCACGGCGCCGGGTCACAGCACGGTGGAGGCGAGGGTGCGCGCGGGCGCCTAGGGCGTTTCCCTCCGCCTCCCCAACGCCACCGTCGACACCAACCCGAGCGTGAGGAACCCCGCGGCGGTGAACGCCGCGGCCCGCGTGCCGTCGCTGAAGGCCGCGCGCGCATCGGCGGCGATGTCCTGGGTCGCGGGGGACTGCCCGAGTCCCTCGATCGCGGCCCCCGCGCTGTCGACGACCTGCGAGACGACCTGGTCGCGCTGGGCGGCGGGCAGGCCGCGATCGTCGAGCGAGCTCGCGAGCACTCCCGCGGTGGTCGAGAACAGCACCGTGCCGAGGATCGCGACGCCGAGGGCGGCCCCCAGCTGGCGCGACGTCGACTGCGTGCCGGATGCCTGGCCGCTCGCCGCGGGCGGGACGTCGGCGAGGACCACGCCGGTGAGCTGCGCGGTGGCGAGCCCCACCCCGAGCCCGTAGACGAAGAGGAAGGGGATGAGCGGTCCCCAGGTGGCATCCGGTCCGATGGTCAGGGCCACGCCGGCGACGCCGACGATCTCGGCGAGGAGTCCACCGCGCACGACCCACACGGGGGCGACGCGACCGCTCAGGGCGCCCGCGACCCCGCTCGCGACGAAGGAGCCGATCGCGAGAGCGAGGAGCAGGAGCCCGGTCTGCAGCGCGTCGAACCCGACCACGAACTGCAGCCACAGGGGGAGCGCGAGGATGATCCCGAACTCGCCGAGCGAGACCACCGCGGCGGCGATGTTGCCGTTGCGGAACGAGCCGATGCGGAACAGGTCGAACGCCAACAGGGTCGAGAGGCCGTGCCGCTGTCGTCGGAGACCCCACGCGATGAACGCGGCGAGGGCGACGACCGCGACCGCGAAGGCGATCGGGACGGGGGAGAGCGCGAACGGCCACGTCCACGAGCCGATCGTGGGGGAGGTGTCGACCGTCCACCAGCCGTACGTGCGTCCCTCGATCAGCGCGAACACGAGAGGCGCCATGGTGAGCACCGAGAGCAGCGCGCCGACGCCGTCGATGGCCGCGCGGTGGTCGCTCCGCGACTCCGCGACCGTGAGCAGCACGCCGATCACGATGAGGATGCCGAGCGGGATGTTGATGCCGAACGCCCACCGCCACGAGAACGCGGTCGTCAGCCACCCGCCGAGCAGCGGACCGACGGCCGCCATCCCGCCGATCGTCGAACCCCACACGGCGAACGCGATGCCGCGTTCCTTGCCGCGGAACGTGGCGTTGATGAGCGAGAGCGTCGTCGGCAGGATCATCGATCCGCCGATGCCCTGGACGAGCCGGGCCGCGATGAGGGCTCCGCCGGTGGGAGCGAGGGATGCCGCGATCGAGGCGAGGGCGAACACGACGACGCCGATGAGCATCAGGCGTCGTCGGCCGAAGCGATCGGCGAGGCTGCCGAAGACGAGCAGGAACGAGGCGAAGACGAGGGTGTAGGCCTCCTGGACCCACTGCACCTCGGTCGACGAGATCTTCAAATCTTCGACGATCGAGGGGACGGCCACGTTGACGATCGTCGAGTCGACGATGATCAGCGAGACGGCGATGCTGATGAAGACGAGCCCCGCCCAGCGGCGCCCGACCATGCGTTCGTTCATGTCGCTAGCTTATCTAGCTACATGCGCGCACGGCCAGGACGTGACGCCGAGGGTCAGGGGTGATGCGAGGCCGGGCGATGCGTCCCCGCCCGGGGCGCGCGCTCCCCGCCGGCGAGCGGGATCGGCGTCGTTCCCGCCACCTCGTCGCTGAAGTCCTCGGGCTCCGGGGCGACGACCGTGAGGGGCCGCGTCTCATCGAGCGTCAGGCGGAAGCGCTTGCTCTCGTGACGGTGCACGCGCCCCGACGACAGCGTCCATGCGACCCCGATGCCGCACGCGAGGAAAGCGACCACCGCGGCGAGGCCGATCGCGACGCGGGGGCCGAAATCGCTCGCGACCCAGCCCACGATGGGAGCGCCGACGGGGGTGCCGCCGAGGAGGATCGCCATGTACAGCGCGAGCACCCGGCCGCGCAGGGCGGGGTCGGTCGTGGTCTGCACGTAGCCGTTGGCGGTGGTGAGGGTGGTCACGACGCAGAAGCCCGTGAGCACGAGGGTCGCCGCGTACGCGCCGTAGCTCGGCGCGAACACCGAGAGAGTGGATGCCACGGCGAACCCGCCCGAGCCGAGGATCACGACGCGCATCCGGGCGCGCTCGCGGCGCGCGGCGAGAAGAGCGCCGGCGAGGGAGCCGATCGCGACGAACGAGCTGAGCAGGCCGAATCCGTCGGCGCCGCGCCCGAACTCCAGCGCCATCGTGGAGGCGAAGATCGGGAAGTTCATGCCGAACGCGCCGAGCAGGAACACCATCGAGAACGTCACGACGAGGTCCGGACGCTTGGCGACGTACCGGAACCCGTCCGCGAGCCGCGCGGGTCCGCCCCGGCGGTGGTGCACGACCAGCTCGTGGGGTCGCATGATCAGCAGGGCCGCGAGCATGGCGAGGAAGGTCACGGCGTTGACGAGGAACACCCAGCCGGTGCCGACGACCACGATCATGATGCCCGCCACCGCGGGGCCGATGAGCCGCGCGGTGTTGAACGACGCCGCGTTGAGCGCGACGGCGTTGGAGGCGTTCTCCTTCTCGACGAGGTCGGACACGAAGGTCTGCCGCGCCGGATTGTCGAAGGCGGTGACCACGCCGAGCGCGAGCGCGAAGCCGAACATCAGCGGGAGCGTCATCACACCGGTGATGATCAGGATGCCGAGGGTCAGCGCGAGGGCGAGCAACGCCGACTGCGTGCACATGATGAGCTTGCGCCGGTCGAAGCGGTCGGCGACCCACCCCGTGACGCTGACCAGCAGGAGCGGCGGGGCGAACTGCAGGGCCATCGTCACGCCCATCGCCGCCGCGTCGTTGTCGGTCAGCTGCGTCAGCACGACCCAGTTCTGCGCGGTCGCCTGCATCCACGCGCCGACGTTCGACACGAGGGCGCCGACGAACCAGACCCGGTAGTTGAAGACCGAGAAGGAGCGGAACATCGCGCTCATCTCTCCGCCACCTTTCTCATGATCTCGGCCGCCGCGGCGAGCGTCTGCCGTTCGGTCGGGCTGAGCCCGTCGAGGGCTTCTTCGAGCCAGGCGTCGCGCCGGCGCACCGTCTCGTCGACGACCGTGCGCCCGGCATCCGTCAGGGCGATCGTCACCTTCCGTCGATCGTCTTCGTGCGGGGTGCGCGTGACGTACCCCGCGTCCTCGAGGAGCGTGACGGTGCGGTTCATCGAGGGAGCCGTCACACGTTCGCGCTCGGCGAGCCGGCCGAGGGTGTGTTCGCCGTGGATGGTGAGGGCGGCGAGCACCGCGAACTGGCCGTCGCTCATCGAGTCGACCGCGCGCTGCGCCCGGAGTCGACGCGCCAAGCGGAACGTCGCCATGCGGAGGGCGGATGCCGTCGACGTGAAGACGGGGCTCGGTTCGGGGCTGTCGGTCTTCGTCATCATCTCAATCGTTAGCATAACTTATTAGTCTTGCTAAAGGAACCGGGGCTACCCGGCTCGCCCTAGGATCAGGCGCATGCCCGAATTCGATGACGCGTACGGCATCACGATCGTCTACGACGTCTACGAGGCGGCGGACCCCCGCGGGGTCGTGCAGCTGCTGCACGGCGTGGGGGAGCACGCGGGACGCTATGCGGCGCTCATCGAGGCGCTCGTCGCCGACGGCTACACGGTCTACGCCGACGATCACCGCGGACACGGCCGCACCGGCCTCCGGCAGTGGGGCGGCGATCACGCGAAGCTCGGACGCCTCGGTCCCGGTGGCCTCGGTGCGGCGCGCGAGGCGGTCTGGACGCTCACGCAGATCATCCGCGAGCGCCACCCCGACCTCCCCCTCGTGCTGCTCGGGCACTCGTGGGGCTCGTTCCTCGCGCAGATGCTGCTGGATCGGCATCCGGATGCCTTCGACGCGGTTGTCTTGAGCGGTTCCGCGCTGCGCTGGCCCGGGGCTCTCAACCCCGGCGACCTGAACGCGCCGTGGAAGAAGCTCGGCGGCTCGGGCATGCAGTGGCTCTCGAGCGACGAGCAGGTCGGGCGCGACTTCGTGGCCGACCCGCTGACCACCTCGGTGCCGCTGGCGAAGCTCTTCGGACCGGTCGAGGCGGCGAAGCTGTTCGGTCGCCCTCGCCGCAACCTCGGACGCGATGTACCGATGCTGCTGATGGTGGGGCGCGACGACACGGTGGGGGGACCGCGGAGCGTGCACCTGCTCGCCGATGCCTATCGCTCGCGCTCCGGCCTGACCGACGTCACGACGCTCGTGTACCCCGGTGCCCGGCACGAGATCTTCGCCGAGGTGCAGCAGGCCGAGGTGCGTGCCGACCTCCTGGCCTGGCTCGACGCCCGCCTCCCCGCCCGCGCCTGACACGCGGCGCAGATTCCGGAGCAGGTGGACGGGCGCTCTCGTTCGGCCGCGTTCATGAACAGAAATGAACATGCACAAACCAATACGAACACGTCGTGACCTAAGCGTTACCTGCTCGAATTGACCCGAGCGGGGGAAACCGCGAAGCTGAGGCGGTCCGATTCGGAGAAATCCGCATCCCCCGGGCCTTTCGGTCCCTCAATGCCGAGGAAAGTGCACACGGACGTGACCACGACATTCACACAAAAACAAACAATACCAAACAATCCGAATCTCGCGCCACCCTTCCGGCGCACCGCCGGATCCCGGCCCGAGCGGCTCAGCAGCGGCATGTTCGCCCTGCTCCTCGTCGTGCCCGGCATGGCGCTCATGGCCGTCGTCGTGGCGTACCCGCTCATCTCGGCTCTCGTTACCGCGTTCTTCCGCCAGAGCCTCGTGCTCCCCGGCCGCGAGTTCGTCGGCATCCAGAACATCGTCGACGTGCTCGAGGGCGACTTCCTCCGCCTGCTGATGCAGACGCTCGTCTTCACGCTCGGCACCACGATCGCGCCCTTCGTGATCGGCTTCGCCCTCGCCCTGGCCCTCAACACGCAGATCCGCGGGTCGAAGATCATGCGCGGACTCATGCTCATCCCGTGGCTCGTCCCGGGCGTCGTCGTCTCGTTCCTGTGGATGTGGATCTTCAACGCCAACTACGGCGTGATGAACGCGATCCTCGAGCCGCTCGGCGTCTCTCCGCAGGCGTGGCTCGCGCAGCCGGGTACCGCGATGTTCGCCGTCATCGTCGCCAAGACGTGGCAGTCCTTCCCCTGGATGATGGTCATGCTCCTCGCCGGTCTTCAGACGGTTCCGCGCGAACTGCACGAGGCCGCCGAGATGGACGGCGCCGGCACGGTCCGCCGGTTCTTCTCGATCACCGTTCCGCAGATCGGCGGGATCATCGGGCTCGTCCTGCTCCTGGAGTTCATCTGGAACTTCCAGCACTTCGACATCATCTACGTCCTGACCGGCGGCGGCCCCGCGGGCTCCACCGAGACCTTCGCCACCGCGGTCTACGAGACCGCCTTCCACGGCTTCGACCTCGGCCACGCCGGCGCCCTCGGCCTGCTCTGGATGGTCCTGCTCATGGCGCTCGTCGTCGTCTACGTCCGATTCTCCGAGAGGGGCGAGAAGCGATGACCAGCACCGCACTGCCCACCGTCACCCCGACCCCCGACGCGCCCCCCGTGGTGCCCCCGGCTCCGCGCCGTCGCCGGCGCCAGCTGGCATCCGGTCTCCGCTCCGATCGTCCCGGCGTCCGCCTGGCCGCGTGGGCCGCGGTCATCGTCTGCGGCGGGTTCGCCCTGCTGCCGGTGTACTGGCTCCTCGCGACGTCGCTCACCCCGCGCGATCAGGTCTTCTCCTACCCGCCGAAGATCTTCCCGACCGAGGTCACGTTCGACGCCTACGCGGGCCTCGTCTCGAACCCGCAGCTGTTCACCTACCTGCAGAACAGCATCATCGTCTCGGTCATCACGGCCGTGCTCTCGGTGATCGTCTCGGCCTACATGGGGTACTCGTTCTCGAAGTTCCGCTACCGCGGACGGCGCCAGCTGATGTACTTCGTGCTCGCCTCGCAGATGTTCCCGCAGGCCCTTCTGCTCGTCACGCTGTACAGCGTCTTCAGCGCCTACGGTCTGCTGAACACCTACACCGCCCTCGTGCTGTCGTTCACGACCTTCACGCTCCCGCTCTGCGTCTGGATGCTGAAGGGGTTCTTCGACACGATCCCGGACGAGCTCATCGAGGCGGCGCGCGTCGACGGCGCTTCGCGCCTGCGGACGATCCACTCGATCGTCCTGCCCCTGGCCGCACCCGGTCTCGTCGCCGCGGGGCTGTTCGCCTTCGTCCGTGGCTGGAACGATTTCATCTTCGCCCTCACGCTCGCCGGTCCCGACAAGCAGACGCTCCCGCCGGGACTCGTCAACACCTACGTCGGCGAAGCGGCGACCGCGTGGCCCGAGCTCATGGCGGCCTCGCTCGTCGTGTCGCTGCCGGTCGCGATCGCCTTCATGCTGCTCCAGCGCTACCTCGTCAGCGGTATGACCGCCGGCGCGGTCAAGGGCTGACCGGCTCCCCACTCACTCTCTGCTCGCATCGTCAAGGAGGACACCCATGTCAGCTTCGTCCCTGCCCAACCCCCTCATCAGCCGCCGCCGCGCCCTGCAGCTCTTCGGCATCGGCGTCGGCGCCGCCGCCCTCGCCGGCTGCGTGCCCAGCGGCACGGCCGGCCCCGCGGCCGGTGCCGCGGGGCTGAACGGCGGCGACCCGACCGACTTCTCGTTCGCGTCGTGGTCGCTCACCGAGGAGTCCGCCAAGCCCGCGCTCGAGGGGACGCTGACGAGCTACGAAAAGGCCAAGGGCGTCGCCATCAAGCGCACCGCCTTCCCGTACAACGAGTACATCAACCAGCTCATGCTGCAGGTGACCGGCGGGCAGTTCACGGGTGCCGCGCACGTCGACGTCGCGTGGCTCGGGAGCCTCGCGGCGACCGGCAAGCTCCAGGACCTGTCGGCGTTGGCATCCGGTCGGGGGTACACCTCCTCGGCCCTGCAGGCGGCGACCTTCGACGGCGCGCAGTACGCGCTGCCGTGGACGATCGGCGCGATCGGCCTGATCACCAACGCCGAGACGCTCGGCAAGGTCGGTGTCGCCCCGGACGCGTTCCCGACCACGGTCGACGAGTTCGAGAAGACGCTGGTCAAGCTCAAGGGTCTCGGGGGCGGCCTCATCCCCTACGCGGCCTCGACGAAGGCCGCGCAGCTGAAGGACATCCTGACCTGGATGCAGACCTTCGGCAGCCCGCTCGTCGACGGCGACACGATCACGATCGGCGACGATGCGAGTGTTGCGGCCGTCACCTGGTACAAGGGCCTGTACGACCAGGGACTGATCGCCGCGGACGTCGACCGTTTCGACGCGCGCAGCCTCTTCGCGCAGGGCCGCGCGGCGATGTACGACGACGCGCCCGTCGGCCGCGGTGCCGTGACCAAGGAATCGCCCGACGCGAACCTCGCGGCGAAGCTCGCGCCCGTCTCACGGCCCGTGCTGAAAGCGGGTGACACCCCGCGCGCGCTGGTGTGGGGCGGCGCGATCGCCGTGGTCAACGGTGCGGGAGCACCGACGGCCGGCGACTTCGCGCAGTACGCCACCAGCGACCTCGACGCGATCCTCGCCGACTACGCGCTGCGGGGGCTGCCGCCGGCAACCACCGAGGCGCTGGCCTCGAGCGAGGTGTCGTCCGACACCTTCGGTGCCGCGTTCAGCGAGCGCATCACCGCGACCGCGAGCTCGAACCCGCTCTGGAAATTCACCGCCTACTCGCAGATCGAGTCGGCGATCGCCGATCAGGTGCAGGCCGTCCTGGTCGGGTCGGCCTCGCCGAAGGATGCCATGACGAAGGCCGGCGAGGCCGCACAGAAGCTGGTCGGTTGAGATGCGGACTCTCCACGGGGCGAGCGCGGCGGCCGTCGCCGCGCTCGCCCTCGGGCTGATCGTCGTCCCGCCCGCGCACGCGACCGGCGGAGCGACGACGTCGGCGACGACGGTCGAAGAGCTCCCGTACGCCGTGGACTCGTCGAATCAGGCGGCCTGGTGGAATCCCCTCGACGTGGTGGGTGACGTGACCTACTTCGCCTTCAACGCGCCCGCGACCGAAGCCGCGCGGCACGAGGTGCACCTCGCCTCCCGGGCCGCCGACGGCACGTGGACCGAGGGGTGCCTCCGCGCCACCGCCGGCGCCGCGTGCGTGACGTTCGCCGATGACAACGGCCACAACCAACCCTCGATCGTGGTCGACGGAGACGGAACCATCCACGCCTTCGTGTCGATGCACAACGAGCAGTGGAACGTCTTCCGTTCCGACACCGCGGGCGACGTGCGCACGATGGTCGACCGCACGTCGACCATGCCCGACCTCGATGTCGACATCACCTACCCGGTGACCGCGCGAGGACCCGACGGCGACGCCTGGGTGCTCGTGCGCACCGGGACGGATGCCGATGGAGCGCGCGAGGGTGTGCTGTACCGCTTCGATCGGGATGTCGGATCCTGGGCGCGGGAGACGACGATCGCCGCCGCGACGGGGTACTCCTTCTACCCCGACGATCTCGAGGTGTCGCCCGACGGTCGCGTGCACGTGCTGTGGGAGTGGGGACCGTTCCCCGCCGACCCCGCACGTCACCTCGGCTCGTACGCCGTGTACGACCCCGCGACCGGGACACTCGCGGACGTCACGGGCGCCACGGTGTCGGGGCCGATCACGCCCACGTCGGCGGGAGCGGTCGTGTGGCGACCCTTCCTGCCCGACGAGAGCATCGGCACCTACACCCCTGCGGTGCAGTCGGCGAAGCTCGCGCTCGACGGCTCATCGCTCGCGGGGATCGGCTACCGCTTCGTGGAGAAGGACCGCACCGCCTACGACGCGCGCTTCGCCCGGTGGAACGGGTCGGCGTGGGCCGACGAGAAGGTCGTCGATTCTGCCTCCCTGGGCGAGGGCGTGGCCACCTCGGCCGCCATCGACGTCACGCACGCCGGTTCCACGACCCGCCTGTACACCGTCGTGACCGCGCAGGTCTGCGGTGAGGTGCGCAGTCGCGCGGTCGTCGCCGAGCGCGACGACGCGACGTCCGCCTGGTCGTACGCCGGGATCGGCGAGACGCGCCTGGGCCAGCAACGCCTGCGCGCGCAGGAACGATCGACCGACGACGCCGACGTGGTCTACCTCTCGGCGCCGGTGGCGTCCCCGGCCCGGCTCACGCGAGCGGTCGTTCCGCGCGACGCCCCGGTCGGTCCCGCCACCTCCCTCGCGGATCTCGTGGCCGACCTCCGTGACGACCCGGGCGGGGTGAACGTCGCCCTGGGTGCCACGGCGACCTCCTCGTCGAGCCTGCGCGCCGACACCGGCCCCGAACGCGCCGTCGACGGCGTCTGCAGCGACGCGAGCCGGTGGATCTCGGCGGTCGGAGACACCGCACCCTGGATCTCGGTCGATCTCGCCGCTCCGACGGCACTCGAGGTGGTGCGCGTGCGCAGCGGGTACAGCGCGGACTCGGGCTCGGCAGCCGTCCTCCGCTCCTTCGACGTGCAGGTGCGCACCCCCACGGGGTGGACGAGCATCGGCTCCGTCGCCGCCAACACGCAGCGCCTGGTGAGCATCCCGGCCGCGGGTGTCGTCGCCGACGGTGTGCGTCTGCTCATCAGCGACCCCTCGGCATCCGCCACCGACGTGGCCCGGGTCTTCGAGATCGAGGCGATCGCCGTGGAGTGAGCCCCCGACCTCTCCCCGCCCCGCACCGCACCGGACGCCCCCGCGTCCGCAGGAAGGACTCACGCGACATGCGTACACACACAGCCGACGTCGACCTCGTCGTCGTCGGCGGGGGACTCGCCGGAGTCTCCGCCGCCATCGCCGCCGCGCGCCTCGGTCGCCGCGTCGCCCTCATCAACAACCGCCCGGTCCTCGGCGGCAACTCCTCGTCGGAGGTCCGCGTCTGGGTGTGCGGGGCGACCGCGCACGGAAATCAGCGCTGGGCCCGCGAGAACGGGATCATCGGCGAGCTCTACCTCGAGAACCAGTACCGCAACCCCGACGGCAACCCCGTGCACTGGGACGACGTCGTGCTCGACGCCGTCCGCGCCGAGCCGAACATCACGCTGCTGCTCAACACCGACGTGCGCGACGTCGTCGCCACCGGGCCCGAGGGTGCTCGCCGCATCGAGTCGGTGACCGGCTGGACGATGGGGGCGGAGACCGAGACGGTCTTCCGGGCACCGCTGTTCCTCGACGGCACGGGCGACGGGCTGATCGGACACCTCGCCGGAGCCCGCGCGCGCCTCGGCAAGGAGGCGCGCGACGAGTTCGACGAGGACTGGGCCCCCGAAGAAGCCGAGCGCACCTTCCTCGGCTCGACGCTCCTCTTCTATACGAAGGACGTCGGACACCCGGTCCGCTTCGTCGCGCCCGACTCCGCCAAGGCCATCCACGACACGCCGATCCCCTCGTCGCGCATCATCCGCAGCGGTGACAGCGGAGCGCACTACTGGTGGATCGAGTGGGGCGGAGAGCTCGACATCGTCCACGACAACGAGCGCATCCGCGACGAGCTGCGCTCGGTGATCCTCGGCATCTGGGACCACATCAAGAACTCCGGCGAGTTCGACGCCGAGAACCTCGACCTCGAGTGGATCGGCAACGTGCCCGGCAAGCGCGAGTACCGCCGTCTGATCGGCGACTACACGCTGCACCAGCGCGACGTGCTCGAGCAGACGCGCTTCGACGACGGCGTCGCCTTCGGCGGCTGGTCGATCGACCTCCACCCGGCCGAGGGGATGTACTCCACCGGCGCGGGCGCGGTCCAGCGCTTCTCGAACGGTGTCTTCGAGATCCCGTACCGCTCCCTCTACTCGGCCGACGTCGACAACCTGCTCATGGCCGGCCGAGACATCTCGGCGACCCACATCGCCTTCGGCGCCGCCCGCGTGATGGCCACGTGCGCCGCGATGGGCGAGGCGGCGGGCACCGCGGCGGCCCTCGCGCTGACCCACGGCACCTCGCCCCGCGGGGTGTACGAGAACCACCGCGCCGAGCTGCGGCAGCTGCTGCTGCGACAGGACGCTCCCCTCATCGGCGTGGCCGACGCCGACCCCGCCGACCTCGCGCTCTCCGCGCGCGTCTCGGCCTCGGGTGTGCGCGACGGCCTCGGGCCGCGCGCGTCGGCCGCGCGCGAGCCGTACGTGCTCGCCCACGACGTCGGCATCGTCGTCCCGGTGCACCCGCACCTCGACGGGATCGAGCTCCTCGTGGCGAGCGAGACCGACGCCGAGCTCGAGGTCGAGGTGTTCTCGACCGGTCTCGCGCAGAACGTCGTGCCCGAGCACCTCGAACATCGTGTCACCGTCCCCGTCTCCGCGGGCGATGCCCGCTGGGTCACCGCCCCCGTGCGGTGGCAGCCCGAGGCCCCGGCGAACGCCGTGATCGTGGTCCGGGCGCGGCCCGGCGTGACGCTGTTCACGACGGACGACCTGCCTCCCGGCATCCTGACCCTGGTCCACACCTCGGATGCCGAAGACCAGAACGTGCACGTCAGCCTCGACGAGCTGCTGGTGCAGTGGCCGACGAAGCCGCTGCGCGGTCGCTCGATCGTGTTCCGCTCGACGGCGCCGTCCGAAGCCCTCGCCCCCGAGCGCGCCGTGGGCGGGTACCAGCGGCCCTTCGGCGGCCCGAACGCGTGGGCGTCGCGGCCCCTCGCGGAGGAGCCCGCGTGGATCCGGCTCGACTGGGACGAGCCCGTGCGCCCGCGCGAGATCGTCCTCGTCCTCGACGACGATCCCGATGTCGAGCTCAACACGCTGCACCACCACCGCGACCCGCATCTTGTCATGCCGTCGCTCGTGCGCGACTACCGGGTCGAGGTGCAGACGGCCGACGGCGACTGGCGCACGGTGGCCGCGGTCGCCGACAACCGCCGGCGCCGCCGCGTGCACCCGGTCGCGCCCGAGATCGGCGCGGTCCGGGCGGCGCGCGTCACGATCACGGCGACCAATGGATCCCCCGAGGCGCGCGTCGTCGCCTTCCGCGTCCAGGAGTGAGATGGCCCGCGATACCGTATCCCCCAGAGTCGATCGGCCGACCAGGCGTGCGAGGAGTTCACCGATGACCGATTCCCCCTCGACGGCGCGGCGGGTCTCCCCGCTGACCCGGCGCGAGCGCACCGGGATCGTCGCCCTCGCCGTCCCCAACCTCGAAGAGCCCTACTTCGCCGAGCTGACGACGCTGCTCGCGCGGGGGGCGGAGGCGCGGGGGCTGTCGATCCTCATCCAGCAGACCGAGGGCGACCACCAGCGCGAGATCGACATCGCCAACGGCGTGGGTCTTCCCGCGACCGACGGTCTCATCCACATCCCGCGCTCGCTCACCGTCGGCGACCTCACCCGCCGCACCTCCCCGGGACCGCTCGTGCTCCTCGGCGAGCACATCGCCGTGAGCCCGTTCACGCACGTCTCCATCGACAACCGGCGCACGGCCGACCTCGCGACCTCGCACCTGGCCTCCGTCGGGTGCCGTCGGGTCGCTTTCATCGGTCCGCGCCTCTCCCGACCCTCGGATGCCGCGGACCAGCGCTTCACCGGATACCGCGACGCGGTCGCCCGCCTCGGCATCGCCGACGACGCCGGGCTGATCGTCGCGGTCGACGCCTTCACCCCCGAGGAGGGGACCGCGGCCCTCCGCCGGCTGCACGCGTCCGGAACACCGTTCGACGGGGTCGTGTGCTCGAACGACTCCGTCGCGTTCGGCGTGCTCGCCGCGCTCCACGAGGTGGGGCTCGCGGTCCCGGGGGACGTCGCGGTGATCGGCATCGACAACGTGCACGCCGCGACCTATTCGGTGCCGGCGCTCACCTCGGTCGCCCCCGACGACCAGGGCATCGTCGAGGCGGCGTTCACCGAGCTCGAGCGGCAGATGGCCGCGCCACCGGGAGCCGACGTCCCCGTGCGGCACATCGTGGTCGATGCCACCGTGATCGCACGCGCGAGCACGGCCCGGTGACGCCCGGGCCTCTCGCCGCACCGCCTCGGGCGGGGCGGCGCTCCTCAGTCGTCCGTGGGGGCCGGGGACGCCACCCACAGTTCGGCGACATGGGCGCGGAGCACCTCTTCGTCGTCGTCCGCGATGCCGGCGTCGGTGACCACGAGGTCGACCTCGTTCAGGTCGACGATGGTCGTGAGTCCCACCGCGCCCCACTTCGAGTGATCGGCGAGCACGACGGCGCGCGCGCCCGCGGCCACGAGCGCGCGGTTCGTCTCGGCCTCGAGCAGGTTCGAGGTGGTCAGGCCCGCCGTGATCTCCATGCCGCGGACGCCGAGGAACACGACGTCGCAGTGCAGGTGCTCCAGGGATGCCACGGCTACCGGCCCCACGAGAGCGTCGGTGGGCGTGCGGACACCGCCGGTCAGGACGACGGTCTGGGTGTAGGGCTCGTCGGCCCGGTCCGGTCGCGCGAAGACGTCGGCGACGGGCAGCGAGTTGGTGACGATCGTGAGATCGGCGACGCCGCGCAGTTCGCGCGCGAGCGCCCACGTCGACGAGCCGCCGCTGAGCCCCACCGACATGCCGGGTTCGACGAGTGTCGCGGCGCGGCGCGCGATCGCGGTCTTCTCGGCGCCGTTGCGGCGCGACTGCGCGGTCAGGTCGCGAGCGGGGGCGTCGCTCGGACGGGGGTGGCGCGCGCCACCGCGCACCTTGTCGACATGACCGTCGGCGGCGAGCACGTCGAGGTCGCGGCGGATCGTCATCTCGCTCACGCCGAGAGCGGCGGCGAGGTCCGGCACGGCCGCGGCTCCGTGACGGCGCACCTCCGCCAGCAGGCGGGATCGGCGTTCGGCGGCGAGCACGATCGCTCCTCTCGGTCGGGCCTCCAGTCTTCCACGGCGGCCCGCTCGTGACGGGCGCGACGATCGAGCCGGGCGACGGCGACTACGGGTTCGACCTGTCCGCCCTCCGCGCCGTGCCGCCGGTGCCGTCCCCGCCCGGGTTCGCCGATCGGTGGCGGTCCTGGTACGACGAAGCGCTCGCGGTCGACCCCGATGCGCGCGTGCGTCCTCTCGGCCGTCGCGAGGGACGCGACCTGTTCGCCGTGGAGCACACGGTGTCGGGCGGGCTGCGTCTGGGCGGCTGGTTCGCCACGGCCGTGGACGGGCATCCGACCCGTGTCGGGATCGTGCACAGCCACGGTTACGGCGGACGCGAGGAGCCCGAGTTCGACCGCGTCCCCGACGACGCGGCGGTCTTCTTCTCCCTCGCCCGGGGCCAGGGCCGCCTGAACACCGGGGTCGGCGCTCCCACTCCCGCCGAGGGGCATGTGCTGCACGGCATCCGGTCGATCGACGACTACGTGCTCGGTCGCTGCGCGGTCGACCTGTGGCACGCCGGCTCGGCGCTGCGCGCCCTCGCCGGGGACGTGCCCCTGTACCTCATCGGCGAGAGCTTCGGGGGAGGGATCGGCGCGCTGGCGCTGCCCTGGGATGCGCGGCTCGTCGGGGCGACGCTCATCGTCCCGAGCTTCGGGCAGTACGACCTGCGGCTGCGCATGCCGTGCGAGGGGAGCGGGGAGCGGGTGCGGCGGTACGTCGCGACGCACCCGTCCGCGCGCGAGGTGCTGCGCTTCTTCGACGCCTCCACCGCGGCCGGCTTCGCGCGCGTGCCGGTGCGGGTGGAGGCCGCGTTGCGCGACCGGCACGTGCCACCGCCCGGACAGTTCGCCGTCGCGAACGCGATCGCCGCGGCCCCCGGGGCCGAGCTCGAGCTCGCGGTCCTCCCGTACGGGCACCGCGAGTACGACGGCCTCGCCGAGGTGCGCGCCGCCGCGTTCGCTGCGACCCGCGATCACATTCTGCGTTCTCTCGCCCACTGAGGAGCTTCCATGCCGCAGTTCGACCTTCCCCTCGACCAGCTCGAGACGTTCCGCCCTCCGCGCGACGAGCCCGGCGACTTCGACGGCTTCTGGGCCGACACGCTCGCCGAGGCGCGCGGGGCCGGGTGGGATCCCCGGTTCCGTCCCGTCCCGGCGTCGGAGAGCGGGGTCGGCGGCGTCGAGGTCGATGACGTTGAGTTCGCCGGCTTCGGCGGCCACCCCGTGCGGGGCTGGCTGCTCCGGCCGCGCGGGGCGAGCGGTCCGCTTCCCTGCGTCGTGCAGTACATCGGGTACAACTCCGGCCGCGGCCTCGCGCACCAGCACACCCTGCTGCCGAGCGCGGGTCTGGCTGTTCTCGTGATGGACACGCGCGGACAGACCAGCGGCGCTCTCCCCGGGGCGACCCCCGACCCGGTGGGGAGCGCCCCGCACCCCTCCGGTCGGCTGACCGACGGCCTCGACGATCCCGCGCACTCCTACTACCGCCGTGTGTTCTGCGACGCGGTCCGCGCCGTGGACGCCGCGCGCGCACACCCGGCGATCGACTCTGACCGCATCGCGGTGTGGGGCGGCAGCCAGGGCGGCGGCATCGCCCTCGCCGCGGCCGCGCTCGCCGAGGGGCTCGTCGCCGCCGCCGTCGACTTCCCCTTCCTCAGCGCGATCCGTCGCGCGGTGGCCCTCACCGACGCGGCGCCGTACAGCGAGCTCGTCACCTACCTGCAGACGCGGCGCGGCGATGAAGACGCGGTCTTCCGCGTGCTGTCGTACATCGACGGGGTGAACTTCGCCGCCCGCTCGCGCGTTCCCGCGATCTTCTCGGTCGGGCTCCGGGATGCCGTGTGCCCGCCGTCCACGGTGTTCGCCGCCTACAACCACTACGCGGGGGAGAAGAGCATCCGCGTCTACCCGTACAACGGCCACGAGGGCGGGGGACCGCACCACCAGCTCGTCGTGCTGAAGGAGCTCGCGCGCCGCCTCGCGTAGGCCTCCCGGGCGCGGGTCCCCGAGCCTCTCGACGGACCCCGCGAAGAGGGGCCGGACGCCCCCGCATCCGGCCCCTCGCCCCCGCTTCCGTGTGCCCCCGGGTCAGTGTCGGCTGAACGCCGCGTCGAACGCCGCCCCCGACGGCTCGTAGGTCGACAGCTTCCGCACGAAGGCGAGCGCCTCGGGCGCGCCGACGAGGCGGTCCATGCCGGCGTCCTCCCACTCCACCGACAGCGGGCCGTCGTAGCCGATCGCGTTCAGCATGCGGAACGCGTCCTCCCAGGGCACGTCCCCGTGGCCGGTCGAGATGAAATCCCAGCCGCGACGCGGATCGGCCCAGGGCAGGTGCGAGGCCAGCCGGCCGTTGCGGCCGTTGGTGAGGCGCTTCTTCGTGTCCTTGCAGTGCACGTGGATGATCCGGTCGCGGAAGTCCCACAGGAACGCGACCGGATCGATGTCCTGCCACACCATGTGCGAGGGGTCCCAGTTCAGCCCGAACGCCTCACGGTGTCCGATGGCCTCCAGCGCCCGCGTCGCCGTCCAGTAGTCGTAGGCGATCTCCGAGGGGTGCACCTCGTGCGCGAAGCGCACGCCGACCTCGTCGAAGACGTCGAGGATGGGGTTCCACCGGTCCGCGAAGTCGCGGTAGCCGGCATCCACCATCTCCTCGGTCGCGGGCGGGAACATCGCGACGTACTTCCAGATGCTCGACCCCGTGAAGCCGGTGACGATCTTCACGCTGAGCTTCGCCGCCAGGCGCGCGGTGTTCTTCATCTCCTCGGCGGCCCGCTGCCGGACGCCCTCGGGGTCGCCGTCTCCCCAGACCCGGTCCGACACGATGTCACGGTGGCGCTGGTCGATGGGGTCGTCGCAGACGGCCTGGCCCTTCAGGTGGTTGGCGATCGCCCGCACCGTGAGGCCGTTGCGCTCGAGGATGTCGAGCTTGCCCTGCACGTAGGCGTCGTCGTCCCAGCGCCACGGGTCGAGGTGATCGCCCCAGCAGGCGATCTCGAGCCCGTCGTAGCCCCACTCCCCGGCGAGACGGGCGACCTCCTCGAACGGGAGGTCGGCCCACTGGCCGGTGAACAGCGTGATCGGTCGCGTCATCGCGAGGTCCTTTCGTCACGGGATGTCTCGGTGTCGGTCTGGGTGTCGACGTCGACCCACACGCTGTCGGCGTCGGAGCTGCGGGTGACGGCGTCGAGCACGCGCTGCACGTGCAGGCCGTCCGCGAACGACGGCCGCGGGTCCTCGCCCGCGGCGATCGCGTCGACGAAGTCCTTCGCCTGGTGCGAGAAACCGTGCTCGTAGCCGAGCATGTGTCCGGTGGGCCACCAGGCCCCCGCGTAGGGGTGCGCGGGCTCGGTGACGAGGATGCGACGGAACCCCTGCTCCGTCTCGGGCGCGGTCGCGTCGTAGAGCTCGAGCTCGTTCAAACGCTCGAGGTCGAACGAGAGGGCTCCGAGCGAGCCCGAGATCTCGATGCGCAAAGCGTTCTTGCGGCCCGTGCGGAAGCGGCTGGCCTCGAACGAGGCGAGGGCACCCGAATCCAGCCGCCCGGTGAACAGGGCGACGTCGTCGACCGTGACCGGCCCGCGCTCGGTGCCGGCCGAGCCCGAGAGGCCGGACGAGGAGGCGAGCACGGGGCGCTCGGCGACGATCGTCTCGAGCACGCCCGACACCCGCGAGACGCGCTGCCCGGTGAGGAACTCGGTGAGGTCGACCGCGTGGGCGCCGATGTCGCCGAGCGAGCCGGATCCGGCACGATCCTTGTCCAGACGCCAGGTGAGCGGTGCTTCGGCGTCGCTCAGCCAGTCCTGCAGGTACTCGGCGCGCACCTGGCGGATCCGGCCGAGGCGGCCGGACGCGATGAGATCGCGGGCGAACGTGACGGCCGGGACGCGGCGGTAGGTGAACCCGACCATCGACCGGATGCCATGGGCTCGGGCCCCCTCCGCCGCCGCGGTCATGCGCTCCGCTTCGTCGACGGTGTTGGCGAGGGGCTTCTCGCAGAGGACGTGTTTGCCGGCCGCCAGGGCGGCGAGGGCGATCTCGGCGTGCGAGTCGCCCGGGGTGACGATGTCGACGACGTCGATGTCGTCGCGCGCGATGGTCTCGCGCCAGTCGGTGGAGGTCTCGGCCCAGCCCCAGGTCGTTGCGGCGGCGCGCGTGCGGTCGGCGTCACGACCGACGAGCACGCTCATCTCGGGGGCGAGGGGGAGGTCGAAGAAGCGGGGCGCGACGCGCCAGCCCTGGGAGTGGGCGGCGCCCATGAAGCCGGCGCCGATCATGGCGATGCGGAGAGGGGCGGTCACGGGGTCGCCTTTCTGTCGGGGAGGGGGAGGGGGCGCCCACCGCGGTGGACGCCCCCGAGGTGCTCAGGACTCGAACGCCAGGTCGATGTACGAGTCGACGTTCTCCTTGGTCACGACCGGTGCATCCAGAACGATACGGTTCGGGACGCTCGGGGTGATGAGGTCGCCCGCGGTCTTCTTCTGGGCGATCAGGCGGGCCAGGGCGATGCCGTCCGCGGCCTGGGTCGACGGGTAGATCACGGTCGCCTGCAGCGGGGTGTCGCCGGCCTGGATGGCCTCCATCGCGTTCTTGCTTCCCGCGCCGCCGACCATGAAGAACTCGTCTCGTCCCGCGGCGGTGATGGCGGCGAGCACGCCGATGCCCTGGTCGTCGTCGTGGTTCCAGATCGCGTCGATCTTCGGGTTGGCCGACAGCAACTGCGAGGTGGATGCCTCGCCGCCCTGCACCGTGAAGTCGGCGGCGACGCGCGGGCCGACCTCGAGGCCGCAATCCGACAGGGCGTCCTTGAATCCGGCCGACCGGTCCTGCGTCAGCGGCAGCGAGTCGATGCCGGCGATCTCGGCGACGACGGCGTCGCTCTGACCGCTCAGCTGCTCGCAGATGTACGTGCCGGCGCTGACGCCCATGCCGTAGTTGTCGCCGAGCACCGTGGTGCGGGCGGCGAAGGGGCTCGAGAACTCGCGGTCGACGTTGATGACCGGGATGCCGGCCTCCATCGCGCGGGTGGCGACCTCGGTGAGGGCGGCTCCGTCGCTCGGCAGGAGCACGATGGCATCCACCTTGTTGTTGATGAAGGTCTCGACCGCCGCGATCTGCGCGTTGACGTCGTTCGTCCCCTCCGCGACCTGGAGGTCGACGTCGGGGAAGCTCTCCGCGGCGGCGAGCGCACCGGAGTTGATCGCGCCGAGCCAGCCGTGGTCGGCCGCCGGGCCCGAGAAGCCGATCGTGACCGTCTCGCCCGAGGCGGCGTTCTCCTCGGTCGTCGTGCCCTGGTCGACGATGTTCTCGGTCTCGCTGCTCGACCCGGTGCATCCGGTGAGCAGGCCGAGGGCGGCGAGGGCGGCCACGCCGGTCAGGATGAGGCGCGAGCGAGAGGCTGTGCGTGCGTGCATGTTCTTCCTCCTTGAATGTGATGCAGCGGGTGTCGGCGCGGCCCGGGGCATTCCTGCGGGGAGGGTCAGCGTCGACGCGGCTCACGCTAACAGAAGGGTCAAAAGCACCATCAGCTTTTGCAGGTTTATCGACAGAAGTGGACTACTGGCTTCTGTACTGGGTTTTTCTGCGGATGCCCGCCCTCCCGCGGGTCCCGTGAGGGTCGCGCGGGGAGCGCGACCGACGGGGGTCGCGGTCGAAATACCCGCGTGTTAGGTTCGCCGCGTGATCAAAGATGACCATGTTCCGTCATTACTCGACGTCCGAGGAGTGGCGAAGGCCTTCTCCGGCGTTCACGCCCTCCGCGGTGTCGACCTCCGGGTCCGCGCGGGCGAGGTGCACTGCGTCCTCGGGCAGAACGGCGCGGGGAAGTCGACGTTGATCAAGACGTTGGCCGGCGTGCACCGCCCGGACGCCGGCGAGATCCTCTGGCTGGGCGAGACGGTCGAGATCGCCGACCCCGACGCCGCCATCGAGCTCGGGATCGCAACGATGTACCAGGAGCTCGACGTCGTCGACGGGCTGACGATCGCCGAGAACATCTTCCTCGGGCACGAGCTGTCCCGCGCGGGCTTCACGCAGCGCGGCGAGGCCGCCCGGCGGACGACCGAGCTGCTCCGCCGTCTCGGCCACGCCAACCTCCCGCCGCACACCGAAGTCGGCACCCTGAGCGCGGCGAACAAGCAGATCGTCAGCATGGCGCGCGCCCTGTCGCACGACATCAAGCTCATCATCATGGACGAGCCCTCGGCGGTGCTCGACACCGAAGAGGTCAAGAACCTGTTCGCGGTGGTCCGCGAGCTCACGGCCGCCGGCATCGCGGTGGTCTACATCACGCACCGCCTCGAGGAGATCCGCGAGATCGGCGACCGCATCACGGTCCTCAAAGACGGTCGCACGACAGCGGTCGGCCTTCCGGTCGCCGACACGCCGACCGCCGAGCTCATCCGCCTCATGACCGGACGCGACATCGCGAACGTGTTCCCGGAACGGATGCCGATCGAGCCCGGCGCCCCCGTCGTCCTCGACGTGCAGGGACTCGGGCTGGCCGGCGTGTTCGCGGACGTGTCGTTCACCGTCCGCGCGGGAGAGGTCGTCGGGCTCGCGGGTCTCGTCGGCTCGGGGCGGTCGGAGATCCTCGAGACGGTCTACGGCGCACGCAAGGCGAGCGAGGGGACCGTGCGCGTGCGCGACCGGACCCTCCCGCGCGGATCGGTGCACGCGGCCGTCCGCGCCGGCGTCGGACTGTCGCCCGAGGAGCGCAAGAGCCAGGGCCTCGTGCTCGACGAACCGATCTTCGTCAACATCGCGCTCGCCTCGATGACGCGCTTCGCCCGGGGCGGCTTCCTCGACGATCGGGCCGCGCGCCGCGTGGCCCGCGAGCAGATCGACGCCTTCGAGCTGCGGCCCGCCGACCCGGATCGCCCCGCGCGCACCCTGTCGGGCGGCAACCAGCAGAAGATCCTCCTCGCGCGCTGGCTCGTGCACGGCACGACCGTGCTGCTGCTCGACGAGCCCACGCGCGGTGTCGACGTCGGCGCCCGCGCCGAGATCTACGCCGTGATCCGCGACCTCGCCGCCGCGGGCAACGCGGTGGTCATCGTCTCGAGCGAGATCGAAGAAGTCCTCGGCCTCGCCGACACCGTCCTCGTCGTCGCCGACGGCCGCATCCTGCGCACCCTCCCCGCACACCAGATCGACGAGCACGGAGTGCTCGACCTCGTCATGAAAGGAACAGCCGCGTGAGCGAGCCGACCACCCCGACCCGTGCGCGCACGGTTCCCGCCGAGGCCGGCATGGCGCCGGTCTCCCCGTCCGCGGCGTCCCCGCTGCGGGCGTTCTTCGCCGGCTCCGCCGGGCGCAACATCGGTCTCGTCATCGCGCTGCTGGTGATGTTCATCGTGGGGGCGATCACCGCGCCCGGGACGTTCCTCACCCTCGACAACGTCTTCGTCATCCTCCGCCAAGCCTCGATCGTGGGCGTCATCGCGGTCGCGATGACCCTCGTGATCATCGCGGGCGGCATCGACCTCTCGGTCGGCTCGGTCACCGGTCTCGCGTCGGTCGTCGGGACGCTCGCGGTGGTGCAGGACCTCGCGGACTCGATGCACTGGATCGTCTTCGTGCTGCTCGCGCTCGCCGTCGGCGCGGTCGCGGGTCTCATCAACGGCGTCGTGATCGCCTACGGCAACGTGGTGGCGTTCATGGCCACGCTCGCGATGCTCGTCGGTGCGCGCGGCCTGGCCGAGATCCTCGCCGAGCGGCGCACCCTCGTCGTCCAGGACCGGGGGTTCATCACCTTCATGAACGCCAACATCCTCGGCGTGAACATGCTCATCTGGATCTTCCTGATCGTCGCCGTGCTCGGCTGGGTGCTGCTGAACCGCACGACGTTCGGTCGTCGGACCGTCGCGATCGGCGGCAACCGCGAGGCCGCGCGTCTCGCCGGGATCGACGTCCGGCGGCACGTCATGTGGCTGTACGTGCTGGTGGGGCTGGCATCCGGGATCGCCGGTGTGATGTTCCTCGGCCGCACGACGGCCGGCAGCTCCACGAACGGTCAGCTGCTCGAGCTCGACGTGATCGCGGCGGTGGTCGTCGGTGGGACGCTCCTCGTGGGAGGGCGGGGAACGATCACCGGCACGGTGTTCGGCGTGCTGATCTTCGCGACGCTGACCAACGTCTTCGTCCAGAACAACCTGTCGTCGTCGGTCCAGGCCGTGGCCAAGGGGGTGATCATCGTCGTCGCGGTGCTGTTGCAGCAGCGCTTCTCCCGCCAACCCGGGCGACGATGACGCGAGGGCGCGCGGTGCGCGGTGCGCCGGTCGACCCGTTCCGGGTCGTGTGCGCGCGGGGTGCGAGACGTTTCGTTTCCCGGCGTGGCTCCGCTCCCCATCCACCGGTGATGTACTGAGGGCGTGAAGAGGATGACCACCGAGTCCCCGCAGGTCGCCAGCGGCGTCAGCCAGCTGTTCCAGCTGCTGCGCGACGGCGTTCCGCGCACGCGCGCGGAGCTGGCGAAGTCCACGGGACTCGCGCGCTCGACCGTGGCCGTCCGTGTCGACGAGCTCATGCGGATGGGCCTCATCACCCCGGTCGCCGACGCGGTGTCGACCGGGGGCCGCCCGCCGTCGCAGTTCGCGATCAACCCCGCCGCGAAGGTGGTGGTCGCGGTCGACATCGGAGCCTCGCACGCGACCGTCGCGATCGCCGATCTCTCGGGCACGATCCTGCTCGAGAAGAGCGGGCCGCTCGACATCGCGCTCGGCCCCGAACCGGTGCTGAGCTGGGTCATCGACGGAGCGCACGAGCTGCTCGCGAGCGCGGGGCGCTCGCCGCGGGACGTCGCCGCGATGGGCATCGGCGTGCCGGGACCGGTCGAGCACTCCACCGGTCTTCCGGTGAACCCGCCGATCATGCCGGGCTGGGATCGGTTCGACATCCCCGGCTGGATCGCCGGCCACCTCCCCGTGCCCGTCCTGGTCGACAACGACGTCAACGTCATGGCGCTCGGCGAGCGCAGCGTCGCGTGGCCGGGCGTCGACCACTTCCTCTTCGTCAAGGTCGCGACCGGTATCGGCGCCGGCCTCATCGCGGGCGGCCAGCTCCAACGCGGGGCGCAGGGCACCGCCGGCGACATCGGTCACGTGCAACTGGCCCGCGCCTCGGCGGTGGCGTGCCGCTGCGGAAACCGGGGATGCCTCGAAGCCCTGGCATCCGGTCCCGCCATCGCCCGCGTGCTCCGGGAGGAGGGGATCGACGCCCAGAGCGGTGACGACGTCGTCGACCTCGTCAAGCGCGGGAACGTCGACGCGATCCAGGCCGTGCGTCAGGCGGGCCGCGACATCGGCGACGTGCTGACGACGTGCGTGAGCTTCATCAACCCCTCCGTGATCGCGATCGGCGGGTCGATGGCGCGGGTCGGCGAGCACCTCATCGCGGGCGTCCGCGAGGTCGTGTACACCCGCTCCACGCCGCTCGCGACGGAGCACCTGTCGATCGTCCCGTCCGTCGCCGCCGAGAAGGCGGGAGTGATCGGGGCGAGCATGCTCGCCGTCGAGCACGTGCTGTCCCCCGAGTCGCTGACGACGGGCTTCCTCCCCGCCTGAGTCCGCGGCGTCTGCGGGCGCAGCCGTCTCTCACCTGCGCCCGCGCCGACTCAGCCGGCGGCCTCCGTGGCCCGCCCCGCCACCGTGCGCAGCGCGCGCAGCACCCGCCGCACCGACGCGTACGCGAGGGCGTCCGGCCGGGCCAGCGCATCGACGTGCCGGACGAGCGCGAGGTCGGCGAGCGGCCTCAGCACGAGCCCGTCCCCGGCGAGCGGACGCCCGGTCGTGCGCGGCAGCACGGCGATCGCCGCCCCCGCCCGCACCACCTCGGCGGTCACCGAGAACTCGTTGATGCGGTGCGCGATGTCGAGCGGCCGCCCGAGGTGCGCCGCGAGGTGATCGAGCACGCCGGCCAGCGGGAACCCGGCGTGCACCGACACCCAGCGCTCCTGGGCGAGGTCTTCGGCGGTGAGCCGTTCCCGCGCGGCGAGCGGATGCGCCGAGGGGAGAGCGATGTCGAGCGGCTCGGTGAGCAGCGGCGTGGCGACGACGCGGTCCGCGGGCCACGGCGCGTCGTGCGAGAGCCGGTGCGCGATCACGAGGTCGTGATCGGCGGTGAGCCCCGGGAAGTCGCTGTGCGCCACGTCGGCATCCGCGAGGTGGAGGGGAGGGATGCCGTCGAGCTCGCGCAACAGCGGACCGAACAGCGCGAGCCCCGCACTGTGGAAGGCCGACACCCGCACCGGGCGATCGTCGCTGTCGAGGAACGCCCCGACCGCTTCGCGCGCCGCGGTTAATGCTTCGTCGACCCGCGTTCCCGCCGCGGCGAGCGCCTCTCCCGCCGCGGTCAGGGTCAGCACCCGGCCGCGCCGTACGGTGAGCGGCACCGGGACCCGGGCCTGCAGGTGCGCGAGCTGCTGCGACACCGCGGAGGCGGAGATGTGCAGGGCCGCGGCGACGGCGGCGACACTTCCGCGGTCGCCGAGCTCGCGCAGCAGGCGGAGATGAGCGGCATCCATAAGTCCGAACTTACGGGATAGTGAAGCAATCGGTCATTGCTCTTCCGAGTCCCGTCATCGACGGTGGACGTATGACCCGCCGCCCGCCCGAGATCGTCGTCGACGTGCTCCTCATCGCCGTCGCGGCGGTGTGGGGCGCGAGCTTCCTCTCCGCCAAAGACCTGACCGGGGAGGTGGGGGTCGCCCCCGCCGTGGCCCTGCGCTTCCTCGTCGCCGCGTCCGCCCTCGGGGTGATCTGCCTGATCCGGAGGGAACGGATGCCGCGCGGCCGAGGTCTCGCGATCGCCGCGCTCCTCGGCTGCTCGCAGGCGGCTGTGATCGGTCTCGAGACCTGGGGCGTGCACCTCACCTCGGCGACGAACGCAGGGCTGCTGATCAGCCTGGCGCTCGTGTTCACTCCGGTTCTGGAGAGCATCGCCTCGCGCGCGTGGCTGCCGCGGTCGTACTTCGTCGCCGCGGTCGCGGCCGTGGTCGGGGTGGCGCTGCTGGTGTCGGGGAGCGGGTTGCGCCTGCCGACGGCGGGCGACGCCCTGGTCATCGCCGCCGCCGTCGTACGGGCGGTGCACGTGACCGCGAGCGGACACCTCACGCGCGGACGCCGGGACAGCACCCTCGCGGTCGTGTGCGTGCAGCTCATCGTGTGCGCGCTGACGTCCTCGGCGGTGGCCGGCGCCGACCTTCCCCGCGCGGTCGGGCGGCTCACGGCATCCGGGTGGCTCGACGTGCTGTTCCTGGGTCTGATGTGTTCGGTGTTCGCCTTCGTCGTGCAGCTGTGGGCGGTGCGGAGGACCTCCGCGACCCGCGCGAGCATCCTCATGGGCACCGAGCCCGTGTGGGCGCTCGCCGTGGGCGTGGTGATCGGCGGCGAGGCGCTCGGCCTCCCCGGTCTCGTCGGGGGCGCCCTCATCATCGCGGCGTCGTACGCGGGTCAGGCGATCGAGCGACGTCACCGCCGCGGGCTCGCCGCGCCCTCGTCCCCCGAGAGTCGGGAGACCGTCCGCGCGGTCGCGCCCCCGCCGTAGGCTGGACGCATGCACGGCGAGTACAAGGTCCCCGGGGGAAAGCTGGTCGTCGTCGACCTCGAAGAACGCGAGGGGCGGATCCACGGCTTCCACCTCGCAGGCGACTTCTTCCTCGAGCCCGACGACGCCCTCGACGACATCGACGCCGCCGTGAACGGTCTGCCGGTCGAGTCCGACGTCCCCACGATCGCGGCGGCCATCCGCGCGGCCCTCCCCGAGGGCACGCAGATGCTCGGCTTCACGCCCGAGTCCGTCGCGACCGCGATCCGCCGCGCGCTCGTCACGGCTCCCGGCTGGGCCGATTTCGAGTGGGAGGTCGTCCACGACCGGCCCGTCTCCCCCCGCATGAACCTCGCCCTCGACGAGGTGCTCACCACCCGCGTCGGCGCGGGCCTGCGCAAGCCCACCCTGCGTCTGTGGGAGTGGAACGAGAACGCCGTCGTGATCGGCTCGTTCCAGTCGTTCCGCAACGAGGTCGACCCCGAGGGCGCGCAGAAGCACGGCTTCGACGTCGTGCGTCGCATCTCTGGAGGGGGAGCGATGCTCATGGCCGCGAACTCGATCGTCACGTACTCGCTGTACGTCCCGGCATCCCTCGTCGCGGGCATGACCTTCGCCGATTCCTACGCCTTCCTCGACGACTGGGTGCTGCAGGCCCTGCGTTCGCTCGGCATCGACGCGGTGTACCAGCCGCTCAACGACATCGCGGGCCCGCACGGAAAGATCGGCGGGGCCGCCCAGAAGCGCCTCGCCAACGGCGGCGTGCTGCACCACGCGACCCTCAGCTACGACATGGACGGCCAGGTGCTCACCGAAGTGCTGCGCATCGGGCGGGAGAAGCTCAGCGACAAGGGCACCGTCTCGGCCGCCAAGCGCGTCGACCCGCTGCGCAGCCAGACCGGCCTTCCCCGCGACCAGGTGATCGACCGCTTCATCCAGACCTTCACCACCCTGTACGGCGCCACCGAGGGGCACATCACCGACGAGGAGTACGCCGAGGCCGAGGCGCTCGTCGAGACGAAGTTCGCCACCGACGCGTGGCTGCAGCGCGTCCCGTGAGCACCGACGCCCTGCCCGACGCCCCCGAACCCGGCCGCGTCGAGATCCACCACGCCGACAATCTGACGGTCACCCCCGCGTACGCCGACGGCTCGTTCGCGCTCGTCTACCTCGATCCTCCGTTCAACACCGGACGCACGCGCTCCAAGGCCGTCGAGTCGGCGACCTGGACGCCGCCGGCCGATGAGACCTCGGATGCCGCCTCGCCCGACGCCGTGACCGAGGACCCGGCATCCGTCGACGATCCGAACATGCTGACGTTCCCCGAGGAGGAGCCGCCCCCGCCGCCCGTCGTGCAGCGCGGCTTCCACGGGCGCGAGTACGCGCGCCTGCGCGGCGACCTGCGCACCTACGACGACCGGTTCGACGACTACTGGGGCTTCCTCGAGCCGCGGCTGATCGAGGCGTGGCGCCTGCTCGCCGACGACGGCACGCTCTACCTCCACCTCGACTACCGCGAGGTGCACTACGCGAAGGTGATGTGCGACGCGCTGTTCGGGCGCGACAAGTTCCTCAACGAGCTCATCTGGGCCTACGACTACGGCGCGAAGACCAAGCGCCGCTGGCCGACGAAGCACGAGACGATCCTCGTGTACGTGAAGAACCCCGCGACCTACTTCTTCGATTCGGATGCCGTGGACCGCGAGCCGTACATGGCGCCGGGCCTCGTGACCGCCGAGAAGGCCGCGCGCGGCAAGATGCCCACCGACGTCTGGTGGCACACGATCGTGCCGACCACGGGTCGCGAGAAGACGGGCTACCCCACGCAGAAGCCCGAGGGAGTGCTGCGGCGAATGGTGCAGGCCTCGAGCCGCCCCGGCGACCGCGTGCTCGACATGTTCGCCGGCAGTGGCACGCTCGGTGCGGTCGCCGCGCCCCTGGGTCGGCACAGCGTGCTGATCGACGACAACGCGGATGCCGTGGCCGTCATGCACAAGCGCCTGGAGCCGTTCGCGGGCTGAGCGCATCGCCGCCTCGGTGCGGTGCCTGCTCCGGTAGGGCGGCTTCGGGGCGCATCCCTGCGTTCGGGGCGTGTTCCTCGCGCCCCGAACGCGAGCCCGCGCCCCGAAACCCCGTGGTACGTGCCGTCCGGAGGGCTCCGCGGACGGTGCGCCCGGCCGCGGGTGAGGCCTCGACCGCCCCGGATGTCGGTGAGCGCGCCTAAGGTGAGCGCATGGAATTCGGAATCTTCGTCCCCCAGGGCTGGCGCTTCGACCTCGTCGGCATCGATCCGAGCGAGCACTGGCGCGTCATGAACGCGCTCGCCCAGAGCGCCGACGACGGCCCCTGGACCTCGCTCTGGGTCTACGACCACTTCCACACCACGCCGGTCCCCAGCGCCGAGGCCACCCACGAGGCGTGGACGCTCATGGCCGCCTTCGCCGCCGCCACCGACCGCGTCCGTCTCGGGCAGATGTGCACGTGCATGGGCTACCGCAACCCGGCCTACCTCGCCAAGGTCGCCGCGACCGTCGACGCGATCTCGGGCGGGCGTGCCGAGATGGGCATCGGCGGCGGCTGGTACGAGCACGAGTGGCGCGCCTACGGCTACGGCTTCCCGCCCATCGCCGAGCGCCTCGGACGCCTGCGCGAGGGCGTCGAGATCATGCACCAGGCGTGGACCACCGGCGAGGCGACCCTGTCCGGGAAGTACTACGAGGTCGACGGCGCGATCGTGCAGCCGAAGCCGCTCCAGCCGGGCGGCATCCCCCTGTGGATCGCCGGCGGTGGCGAGAAGGTCACGCTCAAGATCGCGGCGAAGTACGCCTCGTACACGAACTTCGGCGGCTCGATCGAGGAGTTCGAGCACAAGACCGCGGTCCTGCGCGGGCACTGCGAGACGCTCGGCCGCGACGTGAGCGAGATCACGCAGTCGACGAACTTCAACACGATCGTCGCCGAGACCGCGTCCGAGGCCGAAGAGCGTCTCGCCGCGGTCGTGGCCCGGCTCCGTCCACACGTGGGCGACGAGCGGGCGGATGCCATCGAGGCCGACTACCGTGCGTCCGACGGCTTCGGCACCCCCGAGCAGATCGTCGAGCGCCTGCGCGCGCGTGCGGCCCATGGTCTCGGCTACGCGATCCACTACTTCCCCGAGGCCGCGTACGACACCTCCGGCATCTCCCTCTTCGAGCGCGAGGTGATTCCGGCTCTCTGAGTGCGACGGGTGGGGCCGGTTGCGGCCGGCCCCACCCACCCGACGCGCGTCAGACGAGCGGGGCGACGTCGGCGTACGCGTCGCCTTCGACGAGCGGGACGGATGCCACGCCGTCGAACACGCGAGCACGTCGGGCAGCGGCATCCCACGCCGGCCAGCCCGGCTCACCATGGCGGACGAACGCCGCCGCCGCGCCGTGCAGCTGCGCGGCCAGAGCGGGCGGAGGCGCGTCCCCGGCGATCGCGGTGACCCCGTCGGCGTCGAGGTGGTCGAACCAGAACGGCACGTCGAGGCAGTGGCACGCGTCTCCGAACACCGGCGACGGCCACGCGAAGCGGTAGACCCAGGTGGGCGCGACGCCCCGCGCCCGAGCCACCCGCAGCACCGTCGTCCGGATCACGCGGTCGGTCGCGTACCCGCCGAGCACCGCCGCCGTTCCCCGACGCCGTGTGCGCTCGAGGTACACGCGCCGCCGCGAGCGGCCGAGGCCCAGCACGGCCAGCGCCAGCGACACGGGCACGAGCCGCAGCAGCGCGCGGTAGCGAGCCGTGAGCATCGTGAACTCGTCGTCGGTCGAACCGATCACGAGGGGGACGCCCGGCTCTTCGGCGAGCACGTCGAGCGGATGCCGCGGCAGCAGGTCGCCGTCGACCACCGGCCCGAGCGGCAACCCGTCGTCGAGCAGCGCCGTCAGCGCCGCGAGTCCGCGTCCGCGCGGGGGCTTCCCGGCGGCTTTCTGCAGCTCGACCAGCCGTTCTTCGGGCACGGACGCGAACCCCTCGCGGTCGGCCGCGACCCCCGCGAGCTCCGCCACGCGCGCGGCGAAGCGCCGAGCAGCGTCGGACGCGACCGCCCCGATCGCGGGCGAGATCGCCATGGCGCTGCGGAAGAGCCCGGATGCCGCCGGGCTCGCCATCAGCGCGAGCACCGACCCGCCGCCGGCCGACTGCCCGGCCACCGTCACACGCGCCGGGTCGCCGCCGAAGGCGCCGATCTCGTCACGCACCCACTCGAGGGCGGCGATCTGGTCCCGAAGGCCGCGGTTCGAGGGCGCCCCCTCCATCAGCCCGAACCCGTCGAAGCCGAACCGGTACGAGATCACGACGGTTATCACCCCGTCGCGCGCGAACGCGTCGCCGTCGTACCACCGGCTCGCGGGCGACCCCGAGGTGTAGCCCCCGCCGTGGATCCACACGAGCACCGGGAGGGCGGCATCCGGATCCCGATCCGCGGGCGCGAAGACGTTGACGTTCAGGGTGGCGTCGCCCGGGACGCTCGGCTCGGGGATGAGGGTGATGCCGGCGTCGCCCCGCTGCGCGGTCGGTCCGTAGGCGGTCGCGTCGCGCTCGCCGTCCCAGGGCTCGACGGGCACCGGCGCGCCGAACCTCAGGCGTCCGACCGGGGGCTGGGCGAACGGGACGCCGAGGAACACGGCGGTCCGATCCCGGCGGAAGCCCCGCAGGCGGCCCTTCGAGGTGGTGGCGAGCACGGCGGCATCCATGCCCCCATCCTGCCCGTCCGGGGTCACTCCTGAGCGCCGTCCCACCAGCGCAGCGTGCGCAGCGCGAAGAACGTCAGCCAGCGCGAGGGCTCGCCCGCCGGAACGTCGACCGGGAACCACTCGCGCCCCTCGGGCGGGTACGCCTGATGCCAGGTGCCGTCGGCATCGCGGGACGCCTGCACGCGCTCGATCGCGTCGGCGAGACGCGGGTCGGGCGCGGTGCCGTCGAACTGCGCTGCGGCGCGGAAGTGATCGAGGGCGCGCAGCGCACTGTAGCGGAAGCGGAAGGGGTAACCCAGGTGATGCGCCCACACGTGACGCTCGCCGGTGGACAGCCGGTACAACAGCTGCCGTTCGAGCAAATACTCCTCGGCGCCCTTGCGCGCCGCGTGCAGTTCCGGCGTGCCCCCGGTGCGCCACTCGTCGTCGAGGATGCCGATCACCGCGTTGAGCGTGGAGTGGAACGAGGACTTCGTCGACCCCTCCACCCACTCGCAGTTCCACCCGCCGTCGCCGAGCTGATGCTCCACGAACCAGTTCCGGATGCCGCCGACCTCCGCTCCGAGCCACGCTCCGCTCCCGAGGGTGAAGGCGTTGATGCACGCGTCGACCTCCCCGCCCCAGAAGGGGAGGTCGTCGTACTCCCAGCGAGCGTTGCGCTCGAGGAGTCCGACGGTGTCGGGACGCAGGGCCTCGGCATCCACTCCCCACTCGCGCAGGCTCATCAGCGACCACGACGTCGCGGTCCACGGCTGCGGGTCGCCCCACTCGAACCCGGCGGGGAAGTGCGCGCCTCCGGCCCAGAGCCCGTCCTCGCCCTGCGCGGCGAGGAGCTGCGCCCCGAATCCCTCATGAGCGACCCGCGCCCGCGTCGCTCGCCACTGATGCTCGGGGGCGTCGAGCAGGTCGCGCTCGACCTTCCACCGCAGGCTCGGGTCGCTGTCGCTCAGCCAAGCCAGGACATCGTCGTCGGTCATTCGGGCAGGTTACGCCCGCCCCCGCGCGTCTCGCCAGACCCCGGGTGCGACGAGACGCCGCCCCGGGTGAACGGCGTGTCCACCGCGGGCCACCGCGTCACGCGTCGCGGCGCGCGCCCTCCGACGGGGTCACGGTGAAGATGTTCGGCGCGCGGAAACCGGATGCCGCGAACGCGGCGTTCACGGCATCGGTCGCCGCCCCGATCAGCCCGGTGGGGATCAGCGCGATCGCCGCGCCGCCGAAGCCACCGCCGGTCATGCGGGCGCCGAGTGCTCCCGCCGCGAGCGTCGTGTCGACGGCGAGGTCGAGCTCGGGCACCGAGATCTCGAAATCGTCGCGCATCGACGCGTGCGAAGCGGTGAGCAGATCGCCGATCGCGGTCGGGCCCTCGGCGTCGAGCGCGGCCACGGTGTCGAGCACGCGCTGGTTCTCGGTGACGATGTGGCGCACGCGGCGGAAGGTGACGTCGTCGAGGATCTCCTCGGCGCGCGGCAGGTCGTCGACGGTGAGGTCGCGCAGGGCCGCGACGCCGAAGGCCTCGGCGCCCTTCTCGCACGAGGCGCGGCGTTCGCGGTACCCGCCGGAGGAGTGCGCGTGCTCGACGAGCGTGTCGGTGACGAGGATCGACAGTCCGGCGTCGGCGAAGCCGAGCGCCACGGGGCGCGTCTCGAGGGTGCGGCAATCGAGGAACGTGGCCGCGTCGGCGACGCCGAGCATCGAGGCCATCTGGTCCATGATCCCGGTGGGGGCGCCCACCGCGTCGTTCTCGGCGATGCGGCCCACGCGCGCGAGGGCGACCTTGTCGAGGCCGGCGCTCCACGCGTCGTTGAGGGCGGATGCCACGGCCCCCTCGATCGCGGCGGACGACGAGAGGCCGGCACCCACCGGCACCTCCGAGGCCAGGGCGATGTCGACGCCGCGGGGCGCGGCATCCGGAGCCTCCCGGCGCAGCGCCCACGCCACCCCCAGCGGGTACCCGGCCCAATCGAGGCCGCCGGCGGCGATCGCCGCGTCGAGGTCGGCGAGCGAGACCTCGACCGGCTCGGGCGAGAACGTCGAGGTCACGCGGATCACGTCGTCATCGCGCAAGGCGACCGCGGCCGCGGTGCGCTGGGCGATCGCGAAGGGGAAGACGAAGCCCTCGTTGTAGTCGGTGTGCTCGCCGATGAGGTTGGCGCGGCCGGGCGCCGACCACACTCCCTCGACGGGGGCGTCCGTGAGGGTGGCGAGAAGGGTGCGGGCGTCGTCGACGGCGGTCATGCCGTCACCTCCGGAACGGTGTCGAGGGCGGCGCGCAGGCGCTCGGCCTGCGATTCGGGGGTCACATCGCCGATCCAGGCGCCCATGGCGGCCTCGGATCCGGCGAGGTACTTCAGCTTGTCGGCCGCGCGACGCGGCGAGGTGATCTGCAGGTTGAGGCGCACGGCATCCCGGCCCCGTCCGACCGGCGCCTGGTGCCACGCGGCGATGTAGGGGGTGGGGGTGTCGTACAGGGCGTCGATGCCGCGCAGCAGCCGCAGGTAGAACGCGGCGAGCTCGTCGCGCTCGGCGTCGGTCGTCTCGGCGAGGTCGGCGACGTGGCGGTGCGGGAGCACGTGCACCTCGATGGGCCAGCGCGCCGCGAAGGGGACGAACGCGGTCCAGTGCTCTCCGCGCAGCACGACGCGCTGGCCGCCCTGCTCGAACTCCAGGATGCGCGCGAACAGGTCGTTCGAGGTGCGCGAGATCGTGTCGAGCAGGCGGTGCGTGCGCGGGGTGACGTACGGGTAGGCGTAGATCTGCCCGTGCGGGTGGGGGAGCGTGACCCCGATCTGCTCGCCCCGGTTCTCGAAGGGGAAGACCTGACGGATGCCGGGGAGCTTCGACAGTGCGGCGGTCCGGTCGGCCCACGCCTCGATGACGGTGCGGGCGCGCGTGCGCGAGAGCGAGCCGAACGACCCCTCGTGCGCGGGGCTGAAGCACACGACCTCGCAGCGTCCGACCGACGTCCGCGTGCGGCCGAGGCCGAGGTGCTCGAGGTCGTCGTCACCGCGGGGCGGGTCGACGGCCGCCGGGGCGTCGCCGACCGCGCTGTCGAGCGCGGGACCGAACGAGGGCGACTTGTTCTCGAAGACCGCGACGTCGTACAGCGACGGGATCTCCGACGGGTTGGTCGGCGTCTGCGGCGACAGCGGGTCGAGGTGCGCGGGAGGCAGGAACGCGCGGTTCTGGCGATTGGATGCCACGGTGATCCAGTCGCCGGTCAGCACGTCCTGTCGCATGGTCGCCGTGGTCGGCCGCGGGTCGAGGGTGCGGGCGTCGACCGCGCGCTCGGCGCCGAGCGTCGTGTCGGGGTCGTCGAAGTAGATGAGCTCGCGTCCGTCGGCCAGGTGGGTGGGCCGCTTGACGACGCCGGCGCCCAGGGGCACCGCGGTGAGGCTGTCCGTGTTCACGATAACACGCTACATCTGGCGCGTGCTATCGTCAACATGGAGGGGGCGTGATGCGCGTATCCATGGCCGATGTGGCCGCGAGGGCGGGAGTCTCCGCGCAGACGGTGTCGCGCGTGGCCAACGGCAGTCCCCGTGTCGACCCCGCCACCCGGGCCCGGGTCGAGAAGGCGATGGCCGACCTCGGCTACCGCATGCACCGGGCCGCGCGCGCCTTGCGCACCGGCCAGACCTCGACGATCGGCCTGGTCGTGTCGACCCTCGCATCCGTCGGCAACTCCCGCATGCTCCAGGCGATCTCCGAGGCCGCCGCCGCCCGTGACTACGCCCTCGCCGTCGTGACGGTGGGGGAGCGCGGCATCCGCGAGGCCTTCGCCCGCTTGCGCTCGCAGGGCGTCGACGGGGCCGTCGTGCTGAACGAGGCGACCGAGCTCGCGCGCGACGCCGAGCCGCCCGCCGACCTGCACCTCGTCGTGGTCGACTCCCCGGCCGACCCGCGCTTCTCGATCGTGCAGACCGACCACGCCGCCGGCGCCCGCGCCGCGACCGGGCATCTGCTGGCGCTCGGCCACGACACGGTGCACCACCTCGGAGGGCCGCGCGGCTCGTTCGCCGCGGCCGAGCGCGAACGAGGGTGGCGCGACGCGCTCGCCGACGCCGGGCTCGTCACCCCCGAGCCGGTCCGCGGCGATTGGACCTCGGCATCCGGTCATCGGGCGGCGTTGCACCTGCTCGAGGCGACGGCGATCTTCGTCGCCAACGATCAGATGGCGCTCGGCGCGCTGCGGGCCCTCGCCGATGCGGGGCGGCGCGTTCCCGAGGACGTCTCCGTCGTCGGCTTCGACGACATCGCGGACGCCGCCGAGTTCCGTCCACCCCTGACCACGGTGCGCCAAGACTTCGACGCCCTCGGTCGGCGCGCCGTCACGGCGCTCGTCGGTGCGATCGAGGGAGGGGAGCCGATCGCCGAGACGGTTCCCGCGTCGGTGGTCGTGCGCCGGAGCACCGCCCAGGCCTGACGCTCGCCGGGGTCGGGGGCTCCGGGTGTGCTCCCCGGGGTGTGCACCGTCAGCGCGGCTCGCGCCAGCCCTGCTCCAGGAGGTGGAAGCCCGCCTCGATCGTCGCCGCGGCGTCGTCGTGCTCGAACGCGAGGATCTGCAGCTGCAGCACCATCCTCGCGTAGACGCGGGTCTCGGCATCCGGCTCGCTCTGTCCGGTCGTCGCGGCGATCGCCGCGGCGAGGGCGTCCTCGTGACGCAGCCACATGCGGGAGGCGTAGTCGCGCAGGGCGGGGGTGTCGGTGATGAGCTGCATGAACTGGCGGCGGTGCTCGCCGGTCGGGTCGAAGGCGAGGCCGATGAGCTCGCGGCGGTAGAGGTCGCGCAGCGCCTCGGACACGGTCGTGCCGGGGGTGCGGTCGCGCACGGCGGCGACGAGCAGATCGCGCTGCGCGTCGTCCTCGTCGAAGACGAGCGCCTCCTTCTGCGGGAAGTGCGCGAACACGGTCGTCGGGGAGACGTCTGCGGCGTCGGCGACCTCGCGGATGCTGACCTCGTCGAACCCCCGCTCCACGAAGAGCGCGGTCGCGGCGTCGGAGATGGCCTTGCGGGTGGCGGCTTTCTTGCGCTCGCGGCGCCCCACGTCGGTGCTCATGCGGGCAGTCTACCGGAATGGGTCCATAACTGTATTGACAACAAAACTGGTACGAGTACAGTTACGGCGTGACTTCGCTTTCCTTCACCCCCGTCCCCGGCCGCCGCGCGTGGGTGATGCTCGTCGTCATCACGACGCTCACCACCGCCGGCATGACCGTCGTGCTGCCGGTACTGCCCTTCGTCGTCCTCCGGTACGTGTCGAACCCCGCCGACCTCGCCGTATGGGTCGGCGTCCTCGAGACCGTCAACGCGCTCTGCGCGTTCCTCGTCGCGCCGTTCCTCGGCCGCGTCTCCGACCGCTTCGGGCGTCGCCCCGTCATCATCGTCGCCGGGTTCGGGGCAGCCCTCGGCTTCCTGCTCTTCGGTATCGGGGGCGCCCTCTGGGTGCTGCTGCTCGGACGCATCGTGCAGGGCGTGACCGCCGGCGACCTCCCCGCTCTCTTCGCCTACCTCGCCGACATCACCCCGCCCGAGAAGCGCGCTCGCCGCTTCGGCATCCTCGGGGCGACGGCCGGCATCGGCACGATGGTCGGGCCCGCCCTCGGCGGCACCCTCGCCGCGATCGACGTCGACCTGCCGGTGTTCGTCACCGCGGGTCTCGCGCTGACGGTGGCGATCCTGAGCATCTTCCTGCTGCCCGAGAGCCTCGCCCCCGACCGGCGGATCGCCTCTCTCGACCTGCGCGCGGTGCACCCCTTCGCGGTCTTCCGCGGCGTCTTCCGTCGACCCGAGCTCCGCGGGCTCATGGTCGGCCTCATCCTCGTGGGCCTTCCGTTCGGCTTCTTCGTCAACAACTTCAGCGTGCTCGCCCTCGATGCGATCTCCTGGAGCCCCACCGCGATCGGCCTGCTCACCGCGTGCGTCGGCATCATCGACATCGCGATCCAAGGGGTGCTGCTGGGCTTCCTGCTGCCGCGCATCGGCGAGCGCGGCGTCGTGGTCAGCGGGATCGTCGCGCAGGCGGTCGGACTCGTCGCCCTCGCCGGGGTCGCGTCGCTCCTGGCGCAACCGTGGCTGTTCGTCGTGGGCGCGCTGACGCTCGCCGCGGGCCAGGGGGCGGCGCAGGCCACCATGGACGGATTGCTCTCCAACGCCGTCGGCGACGACGAGCAGGGCTGGATCGCGGGTGCCGCGCAATCTCTCAATGCCGCGGTCGGGACGGTCGCGCCGCTGATGGCGGGACTGCTCTACGCCCACGTCGCTCACGCGGCACCGTACGTCCTGGGCGCGGCGCTCATGATCGCCGCCGCCGCGGTGGTCGCGAAGGCGCGCTTCGCGAGTCCGTCGCTGCGGGCGACGGCGGATGCCGTCGTGCCGGTGCCGATCGCGGAGTGAGCCGACCCGTCATCCGTCGCGTTCGGGGTGTCGAGCCGCCGCTCAGGTGTCGCTGCGTCGGAGAGTGCCCGACGCAGCGACATCCGAGCCGCGGGGCTGGTCCTGCCGAGCCTGCCGGCGATGGCTCAGCCGTTCCAGGGGGCGATCACGTCGATGATCCACACGACGCCGAAGCGGTCCACGAGCTTGCCGTACAGCGGCGAGAACACCGACGGTCCGAACGGGGCCAGGACCTCGGCATCCTGGCTCAGTCCTTCCCACGCGGCGCGCACCTCATCGGCGTCGTGTCCGCGCAGCGCGAGGTAGAAGGGGTTGGCCCCGCGGTCGTAGGTGAGCGAGCGCTGGATGTCGTACGCCATGACGTGCACACCGCTCGGCGCGACCATCTCGCCCCACACGATCTGCTCGCGCTGCTCGGGCACCTCGGCCGTGTCGCCGTAGGGGACGGCGGTCACGGTGCCGCCGAACACCTCCGCGTAGAACGCCAGGGCATCGGCCGCCTGGCCGTCGAAGTTGATGTGGAGAGTGGTGGTGAGGGTCATGTCGATTCCTGTCTGACGCGGGGAGGTTCCGGATGCCATGACTCTCTCGTCGATTGCGGTCAGGGAATGTCCGCTATGGGACGGAGAATGGATGCCATGCCGGAAAGTTCCGCTCCCTCGACCTCGCGCCGTCTGCTGTCGTTGCTGACCGTGCTGCAGTCGCGCCGCGATTGGTCGGCCGCTGCGCTCGCCGGGCGTCTCGACGTGAGCGAGCGTACGGTCCGCCGCGACGTCGACCGCCTTCGCGAGCTCGGGTACGAGATCGACGCGACGCGTGGACCCGCGGGCGGATACCGTCTGCGCGCGGGGGCGCGGTTGCCACCCGTGGCCTTCGACGCGGAGCAGGCTGTGGCCGTCGCGGTGGCACTGCGGGTCGCGGCGTCGACCGGCGGGCTCATCGCCGACGCCGCCGAGGAGGCACTGAGCGTGCTCTCGCGCTTGCTGCCGGAGGCGCTCGGACGCAGGGCGCAGCGCTTCGCGGTCGAGGCCGTGCCGCCGGCGGGCGCGGTCGCTGTCGACCCCGCCGTGCTCGGCGCGATCGAGGCGGCCATCGACGCGGCCGAGGAGGTGCGCTTCGACTACTCCGGCTCGGAGGGGCGCGTGCGGGTGACCGAGCCGCACCATCTGCTGTGGTCCGGCGGACGGTGGTACCTCATCGGCTTCACCCCCGAGCGTGCGGACTGGCGCGTCTACCGCGTCGACCGCATGACCCTCAAGAGTCACCGGGGGCGAGCGTTCTCCCGGCGGGAGCTGCCCGGTAGGGATCCCGTGCGCTATCTCGAGGGCCGCTTCCGCGGGGGCGACGAGGCGGGGCAGTGGCCGTGCCGGGGCGAGGTCGTGGTCGCCGCGTCCTGCGCCGAGCTCGCGCCCTACATGGTGGACGGCACCCTCGTCGACACCGACGACGGCCGCACCCGCGTGTCGCTGGGCTCATGGTCGTGGGGCGCTCTCGCGGCCGAGTGCCTGCGGTTCGACCGGCCGATCTCCGACGCTCGTCCCGCAGCTCTGCGCCAGGCCCTGGCCGAGGCCGCGCGCCGTGCCGCCGCCGCGGCGGTGGTCTGAGCCCCTACGCCGCGCCGCCGCGCCGCGCCGCCGTGCCCCCGCTACTCCGCGGGCAGATCCAGCGTCACGGTCGTCGCCTCGTCGGGCACGCTGTCGAGGTGGACCGTCCCACCGTGCGCCATGGCGATCGCGCGGACGTTCGTGAGTCCGAGCCCGAAACCCTGGATCTCGCCAGACTGCGCGAGCGACCCCCGGTAGAACCGTTCGAAGGCTCGCCGTTGTTCGGTGGGTCCCAGACCCGCGCCGGAGTTGGTCACCTCCACGACGGCCCGACCCTCGTGGACGCCGTACGCCACGGTGATCGGAGCGGACGGGATGCCGAACTTCACGGCGTTCGTGAGCAGCTCAGCCACCGCACTGCGGACCTGGGCGCGGTCCACGTGAGCGGAGGAGGGGCCTGTGGCGGCGGCGGCGATGGTGTGACCGCGCGCCTCGGCGAATGCCCCCACCTCGTCGACGGCCGCGGCGACGATGTCACCGAGGTCGACGTCCTGCCGGTGCAGGGTCTTCTCGTTCTCGCTCGCGGCGAAGAGGTCGCGTACCCGGTGGGAGAGATCGGCGGTGCGCCGGGTGACGACATCGATGTGGCGCCGGAGCCGCGTGTTCTCCGGACCGACCTCCTCGTCGATGAGATCGAGGAACCCGGTGATGCTCGTGAGAGGCGTGCGGAGCTCGTGCGACACCGTGCGCAAGAACTGCTCGCGAACCTCGATGGCCTCCGCGAGCACCGTGATGTCGGAGATCACGATCACCGTCCCCCGGACGCCTCCGTCGGGTCGCAGCACGCGGCCCGATGAAGCCAGCACGGCGACCGCGGCGTGCTCGGGGCCCCACCACTCGAACTGGTCGCCGACCGCGTCGCCCGCCAGTGCTCGGGGGATGACCTGCTCGTTCGCCGGCACGACGGTCGAGTGATCGGCGGTGAAGACCGACTGCCCGGCCATCGGCGGTTCGTCGAGGCGGAATCCGCCGAGCTCGGCGAGTCGGCGGGCCTGAGAGTTGGCCACCTCCAGGCGCCCCTCGGCGTCGTAGAACACGACCCCGGCGCTCACGGTCTCGACGATGCCGAACGCCACCGCTTCCGTATCGCGGGCGTCCTCGAGCGCTTCCGCCTGGGCGCGGGAGGCCTCGATCACGCGCCGCGAATTGCGCCGGAGGTGGCGGGCGGCGACGAACACGATCACCGCGACTCCCACGATGAACGTCGGCATGATCACGACGTTCGCCCACTCGACCGGTGACGACGGCCAGGACCCCACGTACGCGAAGCGGAACGAGGTGATGAACCCCGCTCCGCACACAGCGGCGATGATTCCGTACCAGGGGAAGCCGTACGCGAGCCACAGGGCCGGGAAGATCGTGAGGAGCGAGACGGACGGGAACAGGGGCAGCAGTTCCGCTCGGATGAGGGCCACGGCCACGAGGTCGAGCCCGGCGATCAGCATCATCCACGCGCGCGGAAGTCGCTCCCAGGGCACGACGAGCGACAGTACGGTCGCGACGATGGTCAGAAGGAAGCCGGCGACGACGACTCCCACCGTCAGCGTCGGTGGGACCGTGAGACCGCTGACGCCGACCAGGAAGAGGACCGCGAGGAGGAAGGGGAACTGCGCCCGGAGGAAGACGCGTATGCGCCCGCGGGGGCTGGCCTCCACCTCGAACAACGGCATCTAGCTGTCCTTCCCCGCACGCTCGCGCTTTTGACCGTACTTCACGCACGCGCCGCCCGGGCGGGGTTGCGCCACGATAACAGGGGATGGGCCGAAAACAGGGCGTTTCGCGAACCATCCCCCTGTCTCCGTTTCATCCCCTGTTCTCCCGACAGGGGATGCCCCTACTCCTCGAGCTGCCCCAGCGACGGCTCCGCCACGAACCGCGCGACGGTCTCGTTCACCTGCTCGAGTTCGAGCACGACGATCTCGTTCGCGCCCGCGCGCGTGGCGGGGCCGGGGACGTACAGCGTGTTCTGCGGGGTCGTGCGCCAGTAACGGCCGAGGAAGAAGCCGTTCACGAACGCGTAGCCCTTCCCCCAGGCGGACGTGTCGAGGAACAGGTCGGCCGGGGCATCGAGGTCGAACGACCCGCGGAACGCCGCGCGCCCGATCCCCCCGCCGCCCGCGCCGGCGACGACGGTGACGTCGACGGGCGTCGACACCCAGCCCGTCAGCGGCGAGCCGTCGAGCGTGACGGGGCCGATGAGGCCCTTTGCTTCGCCGAGGCGGTCGGCGTAGTTCACGCGACCCTGGTCCTCCACGACCACGGTGAGCCGGGTGCCCGCGGGGATGGCGAGCACGCGCTCGTTCAGCGCGCGCGACAGGCGTCCGACCCGCACGCCGTCCACCTCGATCCAAGCGAGGTCGCGCACCTCCTCGGCGGTGAGGACCGCGCGGGAGCCGGAGAGGGCGGGCAGGTCGACGTCGTAGCGCACGAGCGCGCCGAGGTGGCCGAGCTGCTCGAACGTCTGCGGGGCGTCGGTGGGCTCGGCATCCTGTGCCGGTGGCATCCATTCGCCTTCGGCCGTCAGCGCGACCTCGAAGGCCGGCGCGGCCGGTCGTGCCGGGGGCACGTCGCCCGAGACGGGCGCGTACTTCGCGATGACCTCGCGGAACGCGTGGAACTTCGCCGTCGGGTGGCCCGACTCGTCGATCGGCGCGTCGTAGTCGTAGGAGGTCACGATGGGGTCGAAACGGCCCTTGTCGTTCGCGCCGTTCGTCGTGCCGAAGTTCGTGCCGCCGTGCACCATGTAGATGTTGACGGACGCCCCTGCCGCGAGCAGCACGTCGAGATCGTGGGCGGATGCCGCGGGGTCGGTCGTGTGGTGGATGCTGCCCCACCAGTCGAACCACCCGTCCCAGAACTCGCTGCACATGAGGGGGCCGGTCGGCTGGTGCTCGCGAAGGGTCGCGAGGCGCTCCGCCGAGCGGGAGCCGAACGAGCCGGTGAGGTGCAGCTCGGGAAGGCTCCCGGCCTCGAGCATCCACGGCATCGGCTGGTCGACCGTGGTGAGCGGCACGGTGATGCCGGCGTCCTTCGTCACGCGGACGAGCTCGCGCAGGTAGTCCTTGTCGGAGCCGTACGCTCCGTACTCGTTCTCGATCTGCACGAGCACGACGTTCCCGCCGCGGTCGATCTGGCGGGGAGCGACGATCTCGTAGACGCGGCGCAGGTACTCCGACACGGCCTCGACGAACTGCGGTTCGGAACGGCGGATGCCGATCCCCGGCGTCGAGGTCAGCCACACCGGCAGTCCGCCGTTGTGCCACTCCGCGCAGATGTAGGGGCCGGGCCGCACGATCGCGTGCAGCCCCTCGGCCGCGATGAGGTCGAGGAAGCGTCCGAGGTCGTTCCAGCCCGTGGCATCCCATTCGCCGCGGACCGGCTCGTGCGCGTTCCACGCGACGTAGGTCTCGATGGTGTTCAGCCCCATCGCCTTCGCGGTGCGGATGCGGTCCGCCCAGTGCTCGGGGTGGATGCGGAAGTAGTGCAGCGTGCCCGAGATGACCTGGTGCGGTCGTCCGTCGAGCAGGAAGTCGGTGTCGCCGATGGTGAAGGTCGTCACGGTGTCTTTCGGGTGGGGGGTCAGTCGACCAGGCGAGCGCGCAGGCGCGCCCAGGCCAGGGCGGGGAGGGTGAAGCGCAGGATGCCGTCGTCGCCGACGCGCACGTCCAGGGCGGCGGGGGCGACGGGCTCGGCACCGGCGGAGTTGGTGGTGTGGCGGTCGCCGCCCTCGGGGACGGTCACGACGACGGCGTCGACGCTGTCGACCGTCCCGAGATCCAGCTCGATCTCGGTCGACGCGTCCAGGTCTCGGTGCGCGAGGAAGACCGTCACGTCGCGTCCGTCGACGGTGGCCACGGTGTCGACCGCGTCGACGGTCCCGTGGCGCGCGGTGTCGATCGTGGCTCCCTCGATGCGGGGTTCGACGACACGACCGGATGCCGCTTCGGCGGTGAGCTTGAAGGGGTGGAACGTGCTCTGGCGCCAGGCCGCTCCGCCGCCGGGTTCGGTGCGGATGGGGGCGATGACGTTGACGAGCTGGGCGAGGCTCGCCATCGACACCCGGTCCGACCGGCGGATCAGGGTGATCAGGAGCGAGCCGACGACCACCGCGTCGGTGACGGTGTAGTCGTCCTCGATCAGGTGCGGGGCGATCGGCCAGTCGCCCGTGAAGACGCGGGGCTTGTCGACCTCGTTCCAGCGGGTCTGGTTCCAGACGTTCCACTCGTCGACGCTGATGCCGATGGTGCCGCCGTCGGGGGTCGTGGCGCCGGTCTCGTCGATGATGTCGATCACGTCGGCGATGTAGCGGTCGAGGGCCGCGCCGCTGGCGAGGAAGCTCGCCGGGTCGGTCGGGTCCTCCTCGTAGTAGGCGTGCACCGAGATGTGGTCGATGAGGCCGGCCGTGTGACGGAGCACCGTGCGCTCCCACTCGCCGAAGGTGGGCATCTCGTGGTTCGAGCTGCCTGCGGCCACGAGCTCGACGGTGGGGTCGATGAAGCGCATCATGCGGGCGGTCTCCGCGGCGAGGCGGCCGTACTCGTCCGCCGTCTTGTGGCCGATCTGCCACGGGCCGTCCATCTCGTTGCCCAGGCACCACAACCGGATGCCGAAGGGTTCCTCGCGACCGTTGTCGCGGCGGCGGTCGCTCAGGGCGGTGCCGGAGGGGTGGTTGGCGTACTCGAGCAGGTCGGCGGCTTCGGCGACGCCGCGCGTGCCGAGGTTGACCGCTTCCATGACCTCGAGGCCGGCGGCCTCCGCCCAGTCGGCGAATTCGTGCAGACCCACCTGGTTGGTCTCGGTGCTGTGCCATGCGGCATCCAGGCGCACCGGTCGTGCCTCCCGGGGGCCGACTCCGTCCTCCCAGCGGTATCCCGAGACGAAGTTGCCGCCGGGGTAGCGCGCTACGGTGGCACCGAGTTCGCGCACCAGATCGAGGACGTCGCCGCGGAAGCCCGCGGCATCCGCCGTCTCGTGTCCGGGAGAGTGGATGCCGTCGTAGACGCACCGGCCCATGTGCTCGACGAAGGTGCCGAACAGGCGGCGCGGCACCGTGGCACCGAGGGCGGCTCGGTCGACGACGATCCGGGTGGGGGCGGTCATGCGTGTCTCCTGGAGGGAAAGGAAGGGGGCGGGACCGCTCGCGAACGATGCGACCCGCCCCCCGGATGGTCGTGCCTACTTGTTGACCGAGAAGCCCTGCTCGTTGCCGTACTGCACGAGCTGGTCCTGCCAGGCGGTGAGACCCTTGTTCAGGTCGCCCTTCGTGGAGTACGCCTGGCCGACGGTGTCGTTGAAGATGCTGTTCGCGTACACCTGGTAGGGCAGGTAGCTCCAGCCCTCGCGCACCTCGCTCGAGGCCTGCGTGAGGACCTCGTTGATCTTCTGACCACCGAAGTAGTCCGACGCCTTGTCGACGAAGGCGGGGTCGCTCAGCTGAGCGGAGGTGGACGGGAACCCGCCGGACTCGGCGAAGATCTTCAGGCTCTCTTCGTCGTTGTTCAGCCACTTGAGGAAGCCCGCGGCCAGGGCCGGGTTCTTGCTCTGCTTCGTGACCGCCTGGCCACCGCCGCCGTTCTCGGCCGTGACGGCCTTGCCGTCGTAGGTCGGGATGGGGGCGACGGCCCACTTGCCGGCGCCGTCGGGGACCGAGGACTCGAGCACGCCCGGCATCCAGGCGCCGATCACGAGAGAGGCGATCGACCCGTCACCGAGGCCCTTGAACCACTCGTCGCTCCAACTCGGGGTGTCCGAGATCAGGCCGCCCTGGATGAGGCGGTTCCAGTTGTCGGCGAACTTCTTCGAGCCGTCGTCCTGCAGGTTGACCGTGACGTCGGTGCCCGAGGTCGTGAACGGCGTGCCGCCGGCCTGCCAGATCATGCTGGTGGTGAAGCCCGCGTCGCCGGTGTCGGCGGTGATGTACTTCGTCGGGTCGGCCGCGTGCAGCTTCTGCGCGGCCGCGAGGTACTCGTCCCACGTCTTCGGCACCGCGATGCCGTACTGGTCGAAGACCGCCTTGTTGTAGAAGAGGGCCATGGGGCCCGAGTCCTGCGGGAGACCGTAGACCTTCCCGTCGAAGTCGACGGAGCCCCACGTGCCGGGGCTGTAGTCGTCCTTGAGGTCCGAGAAGCCGTAGGACGCGAGGTCGACGAGCGAGTCCGAGAGCGCGAACTGCGGGAACGCGTAGTACTCGATCTGCACGACGTCGGGGGCGCCCGAGCCGGCCTTGATCGCGTTCTGCAGCTTGGCGTACTCGTCCTTGTTGGTGCCGGCGTTGACGTAGTTGACCTTGACCTTGGGGTACTTCGCCTCGAACGCCTTGACCTGCGCCTCGGCCGAGGGGGTCCACGACCAGTACGTGATCTCGCCGCCGGCCTCGAGGGCCTTCTCGACGTCGTCGGCGCTGCCGCCGCCGGCGCCGCCGCCGGTGGTGCCGCCCGAGCAGGCGGTGAGCGCGCCCGCGGCGAGTGCGGTCGCGGCCAGGGCGAAGACGGTCCGCCGAACGGCGGTGCCCTTGCGGATGAATGTCATTGGGTTTCCTTCACTTCGTTGTTGTGGAGTGTTGTTGTGGAGTCCGGTGCAGGACGCTCCGGGTGCGGAGGGGGGACGCTTACTGCTTCACGCTGCCGGCGCTGAGACCGGACTGCCAGAAGCGCTGCAGCACGAGGAAGGCGGCCACGATCGGGATGATCGAGAGCACCGAGCCCGTGATGACGAGGTTGTAGATGGGCTGCGCGGCGACGCCGGTGGCCTGGGCGTTCCACTGGTTCAGGCCGACCGTGAGCGGGTACCACTGCGGGTCGCTCAGCATGATCAACGGCAGGAAGTAGTTGTTCCAGGTCGCGACCACCGCGAACAGCAGCACGGTCACGATGCCGGGAGTCAGCAGGCGGATCGAGATGGTGAAGAAGGTGCGGAACTCGCCCGCGCCGTCCATGCGCGCGGCTTCGAGGAGCTCGGTGGGGATGGCATCCGTGGCGTACACCCAGATCAAGTACAGCCCGAAGGGGCTGATGAGGGAGGGGATGATGATCGCCCACGGGGTGTTGGTGAGTCCGAGCTGGCTGAACAGCAGGAACGTCGGAACGGCGAGGGCCGTGCCGGGCACCGCGATCGCGCCGAGGACGACCGCGAACACGGCCTTGCGTCCGCGGAAGTTGTACTTGGCCAGGCCATAGCCGGCCAGAGTCGCCAGCAGGGTCGCTCCGCCCGCGCCCACGACGACGTACAGCAGGGTGTTGCCGAGCCACCGGACGAAGATGCCGTCGCGGTAGGTGAGCGTCTCGACGATGTTGTCGAACAGGGCGAAGCTGTTGCCGGGTCCGAGGCCGAAGGTCGTGAACAGGTCGGCCTGGGTCTTGGTCGCGTTGATGAGGAGCCAGAACAGCGGGACGAGCGTGTACAGCAGGTACAGGCCCATGACGATGCTCAGGACGAGCGACTTCTTGCTGCTCGTGGGGGACCGGCGCGCGAGGCGCGGACCGCGCGAGGTCGTCACGGCGACGGTGTCGGTACGGGGTGCGGTCGCGGTGGTCATCGCGCCTCCTGACGGGAGCCGCGCAGCTGCACGACGTAAGCGATGACGGCGGTGATGACGCCCATGATGATGGCGATCGTGGCCGCGTAGTTGTACTGCTGGCCGGCGAACGAGAGGTTGTACGCGTACATGTTCGGCGTGAAGAACGTCGAGATCACGTTCGGGGCCAGGGGCTTGAGGATGTTCGGCTCGTTGAAGAGCTGGAAGCTGCCGATGATGGAGAAGATCGTGGCGATCACCACGGCTCCCCGGACGGCGGGGATCTTGATCGAGAAGATCGTGCGCCATGCGCCGGCTCCGTCGATGGATGCCGCCTCGTACAGCTCGCCGGGGATGGTCTTCAGCGACGAGTAGAAGATCAGCATGTTGTAGCCGACGAACTGCCACGTCACGATGTTGCCGATCGACAGCAGCATCCATTCGGGGAGGAAGGGCTGGACGACCTGTCCGCCCAGCAGGTCGTTGAGATTGCGGGTCAGGCCGAACTGGTCGCCGTAGATGTAGCCCCACATGAGCACGGCCACGACGGCGGGCACGGCGTAGGGCAGGAAGATCACGATCCGGTAGAAGCCCGCGGCGTGGAGGCGCGCGCTGTCGATCGCGAGCGCGGCCGCGAGGGCGAGGATCAGCATGATCGGCACCTGGACGACGAGGAAGATCCCGACGCGGCCGAAGCCGTCCCAGAACTTCTCGTCGCCGAAAGCGGTGACGTAGTTGGCGAAGCCGACGAAGGCGTTGCCCCCGATGAGCTGGTCGCGGAACAGGCTGAGATACACCGAGTACGCCAGCGGCGCCAGGAACACCAGCGCGAAGACGAGGGCGAACGGGGCGACGAACAGCCAGCCGCGGTCGTCGATCCGGGAACGGCGTTTGCGCCGCGGGGGGCGCAGAGCAGGCGGGGGTGCCGCGGTGGTCGTCATCGTCCAGAGCCTCTTCGTTGGTGCGCATCCGGTCCGGGTGGCCGAGATGTTGACGTAAACATAACCGCCGTCGCGCTAGTGTGTCAACGTCAACATTCCAGGGGGTAGGCATGGGCGAGACGACGACGTCGACGGCGAGCTCGGCGCGCGAGCGCCGGCGTGAGGTGTCGATGGCCGATGTCGCCGCGGCGGCCGGGGTGTCGGGCCAGACCGTCTCGCGCGTGGCCAACGGTCGGACCAATGTCGATCCCGATACGCGTCAGCGGGTCCTGGATGCCATGGCCTCCCTCGGGTACCGCCCGAACAGTGCCGCGCGGGCCCTGCGCTCGGGGCGCTTCCGCAGCATCGGCGTGATCATGTTCTCGTTGAGCTCGTACGGCAACACGCGCACGCTCGATGCCCTGGCGTCGATCGCCGCGGCATCCGGATACTCGATCACCCTCATCACGGTGCAGTCCGCGTCTCAGTCGGACGTCTCGGGAGCGTTCCTGCGCCTGCGGGAGCACGCGGTCGACGGCATCGTCATCCTCATCGAGACGCACCGCCTCGGCGAGAACGAGCTCTCGATCCCCTCGGGGCTCCCCGTCGTGGTGGTCGACTCGAGCGCCGACTACCCCTACGCCGTCGTCGACAACGACCAGGCTCAGGGTGCGCGTCTGGCCACCGAGCACCTGCTCGACCTCGGACACGAGACCGTGTGGCACGTGTCGGGTCCGCGCGAGTCGTTCGCCGCCGAGCGCCGGAGCGCGGCGTGGCGGGCCGCCCTGGAGGACCGGGGATGCCACGTCCCCGAGGTGCAGATCGGCGACTGGACCGCCGAGTCGGGGCACGCCATCGGGAGGGAGCTCGCACAGGACACCCGGGTCACGGCCGTCTTCGCGGCCAACGACCAGATGGCGCTCGGCGTCATCCGTGCGCTGCACGAGGCGGGACGCGCCGTGCCGGGGGATGTGAGCGTCGTCGGCTTCGACGACATGCCGGAGTCGTCGAACTTCTGGCCGCCGCTGACGACCGTGCGCCAGCGTTTCGAGCGCGTCGGTGAGGAGGCGATGAGCGCGCTGATCGCCGACATCGAGGGGACGGGCGGCGAGCATGCACGCACGCTCGTTCCCACCTCGCTCGTGGTGCGGGAGAGCTCGGGTCCGCGGCGCTGAAAGGCGCTCGGGGCCCGCGCGACGCGGGTTGTCGGGGGTGCGGCGGTGGGGCTGCCCGCTCGCAGTCTTGGGCGTTTCTCGGAGTTCTGTGCCGTGAAACGGCGAGAAGCGGGCGATTCTGCGAGGTTCTCGCGCCCCGCGAGGGTCCCGCGCCTCAGGCCACCGGTGGGCCGATCACGAAGTCGGTGTCGGCCTTCGTGGGGGCGAGGATCACGGCGTCGCCGGTGAACAGGTACGTCTGGTTGTAGCGGCCGTCGATCTTGTACGTCAGATAGGTGCCGCGCGGGCCTTCCTCGGTGAACCAGGCGCTTTCGCCGGCGGTGAGCGTGGCGACGACAGCGTCCCAGTCCGTTCGCGATGCCGGTGACCAGGCGTAGAAGTCGCCCCGCGTCGACCCGTCCGTGGAGCACCTCGGGCCCTGTGCGAGCACCGGGAAGAGCGGGGGTGCCGAAACGGCCCCCTCCGGGAGGACGATGTCGTGGACGGTCTTCCCGGATGCCGGGTCCATGATGTTGTCGCACGTCGGGGCCACCCGGGCGGAAGCGGGAGCGGTGAGGCGCGGGTCCGCCGTGGGGGTGGGGCTCGAAGACGGTGCGGGGTGCGTGGGTGTCGGCGGGGTGGTCCGGACCGCGTCGTCCTGCGCGGCGGCATCCGGAACGCAGGCGGTGAGGCCCAGAAGCGCCGCCGCGACGAGGGCGACAAGGGCGCCCGCTCGGTGGAGACGGGAGAAGGCGGAGGGCACGGGCCCAACCTAGCGCGGGGTGTCGCTCGCCACGCCGCAACCGTTGCGTGCAGCCTGCGAATCCGCATAGGCTCGGTGTTGACGTCAACATGTTGACGTCAACACCCCCCACAGGTCGCACCGACGCGGCCGGAAACGGAAACGACGATGACGTCTCGAGTCCTTTCTTTCACGTGCGCCGCGGCTCTGGTCGCCGGTGCCCTGACCGCCGGAGCGGCCACCGCGACGCCCCCGGCGAGAGCGGCCGACGACCCCTCGGCCGTGCGCATCACCCCCAATCCCGCTTCGGCCACCGAGGCTTTCGAGGGGTGGGGCACGAGCCTCGTGTGGTTCGCCAACGCCACCGGCAACTACCCCGCCGACGTGCGGCAGAAGCTGTTCGACGCCGTGTTCGGCGACGAGGGCCTGAACCTCAACATCGCCCGCTACAACGTCGGGGGAGGCAACGCGACCGACGTCCCCCCGTATCTGCGCGCGGGTGGGGCGGTCCCCGGGTTCTGGAACCCCGACCTTCCGGCGACGGATGCCGAGGGAGAGATCACCTCGACCTACGCCGACCGCGATCGCTACCGCGCCGCATGGAACCCCGACGACCCGACGCACTACGACCTCGATGCCGACTCCGCCCAGCGGTGGTGGCTCGACGCACTGAAGGACAAGGTCACCCACTGGGAGGCCTTCAGCAACTCTCCGCCGTACTTCCTCACCGACAGCGGCTTCGTCTCGGGTGGGATCAACGACGCCACCAGCGAGCAGCTCCGCTCGGCCGACATGGAGAAGTTCGCGGGCTACATGGTCACCGTCGTCGACGAGCTCGAGAAGGCCCATGGCATCCGGTTCGACACGATCGATCCCTTCAACGAGCCCAACACGAACTACTGGCAGACGCAGATCCCCGAGGGCGCGACCTGGCCGACGGGTGGTCGCCAGGAGGGTGCCCACATCGGCCCCGAGCGGCAGGACGAGATGATCCGCGCTCTCGCCGACCGCCTGGGCCGCGACGACACGACGACGGATGCCGTCATCTCGGCGATGGACGAGACGAATCCCGGCATCTTCGCCACCAACTGGAACACGTGGTCGGACGCATCGAAGGACGCCGTGGACCAGCTCAACGTGCACACCTACGGCACGGGCGGCCGTCCGGTCGTCCGCGACATCGCCAAGGCCTCCGACAAGCCGCTGTGGATGAGCGAGGTGGAGGGCAACTGGACCGACACGAGTCGCGGGTTCGTCACGAACGACATCGAGAACGGTCTGGGGATGGCCTCGCACATCGTCGGCGACCTGCGCGAGCTGGAGCCCGAGGCGTGGGTGTTCTGGCAACCGGTCGAAGACCTCTACAACATGGAGAAGGTCGAGAAGCTCAACTGGGGCAGCGTCTTCATCGACTTCGACTGCAATGCCGAGGGTCTCTCGGAGCGACGCATCGCCGACGGCGACGCCGACCCGAGCTGCCAGGTGCTGACCAACGAGAAGTTCAACACGGTGCGCAACTTCACGCACTACATCCAGCCGGGCGACCGGCTCATGGCCACGGACGATGCGAACTCCACCGCGGCGATCGACGCCGACGGCCAGGGCGCGTCGATCGTGCACGTCAACGCGGACGACGCCGAGCAGGTCGTCGAGCTCGACCTCAGCCGCTTCGGCGAGATCGCACCGGGCGCCACGGTCACCCCGATCGTGACGACCCAGTCCACCGCCGAAGAGCCGACCGTGAACGCGCTGCGCGCCGGTGACGCGGTCGCCGTGGACGCGGCATCCGGAATCGCCCGGCTCACGATCCCCGCGAAGTCGGTCGTCACGTTCGAGGTCGAGGGCGTCTCGGGCGTCGCCGCGGACGCCCCGGCGTTCCGCGACGGCCAGACCGTGCAGCTCGTCGGCGTGCAGAGCGGGCTCGCCCTCACCGGCGACGACGACCTCACGATCGAGACGGATGCCACCACCGCCGAGGCCGCTCGGGCCCAGGGCTGGACGGTGCGCACCATCGACGGCGCCGGCACCAACCGCCACCGCTTCACGCTCGAGAACGGCGACGGAATGTTCCTCGGCGAGCGGGACGGAGCCACCGCGCTGATCGACACCGACGCCGCGTCCGCGGCCGCAGACCCGGCGACCCAGTGGATGGGCTCGACACTCGACGGCACCACGTACTCGGTGCTCAACGTCGCGGCGGAGCGGGTGCTCGACGTCGACGGCGCGGGCAGCGACGCCGGGACGGCGGTGGGCCTGTGGACCTCCAACGGAGCGGGCAACCAGGCCTGGCGACTGGTCAGCACGACCGCCGTGGGAAGCGACCCGGTCTCCGTCGCGACCCCGGTGGGAAGGGCTCCCGAACTTCCCGAGACGGTGACCGTCCGCTACGCCGGGAACGTCGGCCGCGCGGCTCCCGTCACGTGGAACACCGACGGCCTCGACTTCGGCACCGCGGGGACCGTCACCGTGCCCGGCACGGCCGCGGACGTCTTCGGGGCCTCGGTCGAGGCGCGCGCCGAGGTCGAGGTGGGCGCGTTCACCGCCACTCGTCCGCGCTCGGTGACCGTCGTCACCGGGAGCGCGCTCGCCGCCGTGCAGGCGCAGGCCGACGACACGGTGCTCGCCGAGCTGCGCCCGTCGGGGGCCGGTTACGCGGTACCCGTCTCGTGGGACTGGACGGGCCTGGATGACGCCGCGTTCGCTCAGCCCGGCACGGTCGAGGTCGCGGGCGCGACCGAGGACGGTCTCGACGCGCGGCTCACGGTCATCGTGACCGCCGCGGTCGAGCGCAACGTCGCTCCCGAGAGCACGCCCACGGCGACGTACACCGAGAGCGGCTACGGCGTCGACCGCACGATCAACGGCGACACGACCGACAAGGGCTGGTCGAACTGGCGGTCGGATGCCAAGAACCCCTCCGACACGCTGAGCTACGCGCTCGCCGCGGAGGAGACCGTGCGTCGCGTCGCCGTGCAGTTCTACCGGGACGGCGGGCCCAGCTGGGCCGACACCGTCCGGGTGGACCACCGCTCGGGCGACGGCGCGTGGGTCGAGGGCGAGCCGGTCGCGGTTCCGACGCCCGAGCAGGGCGCCCCGCGGGTCGAGGTGCCGGTGGACGGCGTCCGGGCCGACGAGGTGCGGGTCGTGCTCACCGCGCCCGGGAACCAGCACATGATCGTGTCGGAGGTCGAGATTCTCGCCGACGCGGCCGGACCCTCGGACGTCACCGCCCTCGCGCGGCTGACGGTGGGCGACGATCCGGTCGCGGGCTTCGACGCGGCGACCACGGAGTACGCCGTCACGGTCGAGGGCGACACGCTGCCGCAGCTGTTCGCTCTCGCGGTCGACGAGTACGCGGCGGTGCAGATCACCCAGCCCCAGGATGCCGCGGGCACCGGGACCGTGCAGGTCACGGCCGCGGGCGGGGCGGTGCGTACCTACACGGTCGCGGTGACGCTGGCGGAGCCTGGTCAGCCGGGCGAACCGTCCGAGCCGGGAACGCCGGGGGAGCCCGGGGACCCGGGGACGCCCGGCCCGCCGTCCGGGCAAGACTCCGACCCCGGTCAGCCCCACGGGCGCGACGACCTGGCATCCACCGGCCAGGACACGACCGGCATGGCCGTCACGGTCGGGGCGGCACTGCTGCTGCTCGCGCTGGGCGCCGGAACGCTGCTGGTGAGGCGCCGTCGGTCGCGGGCGTGAGAGGGGTGCGGCCCGCCGCGGCGGGCCGCACCCTGTCGCGACGGTGCGACGTCGAGGGGGCCGCACTCAGCGCTCGCCGGGGTGAAATTTGTTGCGGGATCCGCGAGGCCGTCCCTACGCTCAGGGCTTGCGTCTTCATGTTGACGTAAACATCACTTCAGGTCGCGCCGCCGCGACCGGATCGGAACGACGATGACGTCACGTCGGCTGCTGTCGATGACCTGTGCCGTGGCCTTGGCCGCCGGGGCCATCACCTCCTTCACCTCCGCCGCGGAACCGCCGCCCGCCGAAGCCGCCGTCACCACGACGGCGCGGATCACCCCCAACCCCGCCACCGCGTCGGAGAAGCCGTTCGAGGGCTGGGGGACGAGCTTGGTGTGGTTCGCGAACGCGACCGGGAACTATCCCGCGGGCGTCCGTCAGAAGCTCTTCGACGCGGTGTTCGGCGAGGAGGGTCTGAACCTCAACATCGCCCGGTACAACATCGGCGGCGGCAACGCGTCCGATGTGCCCGCGTATCTACGGCCCGGCGGCGCGGTTCCGGGATTCTGGAACCCGGATCTGCAGGCCGCCGACGCCCAGGGGGCCATCACGTCGAACTACGCGGACCGCGCCCGATACAAGGCCGCCTGGAACCCCGACGACCCGAACGCGTACGACTTCGACGCCGACTCGGCTCAGCGGTGGTGGATCGACGCGCTGAAGGGCAAGGTCACCCACTGGGAGGCGTTCAGCAACTCTCCGCCCTACTTCCTCACGCAGAGCGGCTACGTCTCGGGCGGTGTCAACAACGCCACCCGTGAGCAGCTCGCTCCCGCCGATGCCGACACGTTCGCGGGCTATCTGGTGAACGTCGTCGATGAGCTCGAGAAGAAGCACGGCGTGAAGTTCGACACGATCGATCCCTTCAACGAGCCCAACACGAACTACTGGCAGACCCAGATCCCGAACGGCGCGACGTGGCCCACGGGCGGCCGTCAGGAGGGGGCGCACATCGGTCCGCAGGTTCAGGACGCCATGGTCAAGGCGCTTTCGGCGCGTCTCGCCCAGCCGGGGACGACCACCGATGCCGTCATCTCGGCGATGGATGAGACCAACCCGAGCATCTTCGCGTCGAACTGGAACCAGTGGTCGGCTCAGTCGAAGGGACTCGTCGGTCAGCTGAACGTCCACACGTACGGGACGAGCGGGCGCCAGGCTGTTCGCGATATCGCCAAGGCGGCCGACAAGCCGCTGTGGATGAGCGAGGTCGAGGGCAACTGGACTTCCGGGGGCTTCACGACGAACGACATCAACAACGGCATCGGCATGGCCGAGCACATCGTCGGCGACCTCCGCGAGCTCGAGCCCGACGCGTGGGTGTTCTGGCAGCCGGTCGAAGACCTGTACAACATGCAGAAGGTCGAGAAGGTCAACTGGGGCAGCGTCTACATCGACTTCGACTGCAACGCCGAGGGCAAGTCGCTGCGGCGGATCGCCGACGGTGAGGCCAATCCCTCCTGCAAGGTGCTGACGAACGAGAAGTACAACACCGTCCGCAACTTCACGCACTACATCCACCCCGGTGACCGTCTCATGTCCACCGACAACGCCCAGTCCACCGCGGCGGTCGACGCCGACGGCCAGGGCGCGACGATCGTGCACGTCAACGGCGACTCCTCGGCCGAGACGGTCCAGATCGACCTGAGCGGCTTCGGGACGATCGCCCCCGGCGCCACGGTCACCCCGATCGTGACCACCCAGTCCACGGGCGACCAGCCGACGGTCAACGCCCTCAAAGAGGGTCAGAGGGTCGCCGTCGATGCGACGACGCGAACCGCCACGCTCACGGTGCCCGCGAAGTCGGTCACGACGTTCGTGATCGAGGGTATTTCCGGCGTCTCCGCTGCGGCGCCGGCCTTCCGGGACGGCCAGAGGGTCCAACTCGCGGGGCTCCAGAGCGGGCTGGCGCTCGACGCGTCGTCGGGGCTGACGATCCGCGCCGACGCGACGACGGCCGAGTCCGCGCGGGCGCAGTCGTGGACCGTCCGCACGATCGACGGCGCGGGCACGAACCGCCACCGCTTCACGCTGCAGAACGGAACGGGTACCTTCTTGGCATCCCGCAACGGCGGCACCGCCCTCGTCGACGCCGACCCGGCCGCGGCTGCGGGTGACCCCGCGGCGCAGTGGATGGCCTCGACCACGGACGGTGTGTACTTCTCGCTGCTGAACGTCGGGAGCGGGCGCGTCCTCGACGTCAATCAAGCCAGCTCCACCCCAGGTGCGTCCGTGGGTCTGTGGACGTCCAACGGCGGCGGCAATCAGCAGTGGAAGATCGTGGGAACCGCGGTGCAAGGAATCGACCCGGTCTCCGCCGCCACGGCCGTCGGCGTGACGCCGACCCTTCCCCCGACCGTCACGGCCCGCTACGCCGGTGGCGCGCGTCGCGCCGCCCCCGTGGCCTGGCAGCTCGACGGCGTCGACGTGTCGACACCGGGAACCGTCACGGTCCGCGGCACCGGCACCGATCTTTTCGGCGGTGCGTTCGACGCGACGGCGACGGTCGAGGTCGGTGCGTACACCGCCACGCGCCCCGCCTCGGTGACCGTCGCTGCCGGCAGCGCGCTCGACGTGGTCGAGAGTCAGGCGGGCACCACGGTGCAGGCCGAACTCGCTCCGTCGGGGGCGGGCTTCGCCCTCCCCGTCGCGTGGAGGTGGGGCGGCGTGGACGACTCCGCCTTCGCGCAGCCCGGGACCGTCTCGGTGACCGGCGTCGCGACCGGACCGTCTGGTGAGCGCCTCGACGCGACGCTGACGGTGATCGTCACCGCGGCGACCGAGAACAACGTCGCTCCGCAGAGCGTGCCCTCGGCGACGTACACCGAGTCGGGGTACCCGGCGTCCAACACCATCAACGGCGTGACGACCGACAAGGGCTGGTCGAACTGGCGCGGCGGGACGAAGAACGACCAGGATGCGCTGAGCTACGTCCTCACCAAGCGCGAGACCCTCCGTCGCGTGTCCGTGCAGTTCTACCGTGACGGCAACAGCCTCAGCTGGCCGGCGACGTTGCGCGTCGACCACAGACTGTCCGGCGGAGACTGGGTGCAGGGCGATCTCGTCACCGTGCCGACGCCCTCCAGCGGTGCGCCGTCGATCGACCTGCCCGTGACCGGTGCCGCCGACGAGGTCCGGGTCGTGATGGACGCCCGGCCGCAGACGCACATGATCGTGTCGGAGGTGTCGATCTTCGCGGCTGCGGCGTCGCATGCGAGCGTCGCCGACCTCGCGCGCCTCACCATCGGCGACCGGCCCCTCGCGGATTTCGCCCCGCGGGTGTTCGATTACACAGTCGCCTCCACGGGATCCGCGTGGCCCGAGCTGCACGCGCTCGCGATCGACCAGGATGCCGCGGTGGATGTCACCCAGCCGGGCGACGCAGCCACGACGGCGCGCGGCGCCACCGGAGTCGGGTCGGTGCGGGTGACGGCGCCCGACGGCACCGAGCAGACCTACACGGTCACGATCGTGCGTACGGTCGGTGTCGACACACCGACGGTCACGGGTGAACCGCGGGTCGGCTCAACGGTGCGGGCGGTGGCCACGACCGATCCCGCCGATGCCACGAAGGCATTCGTGTGGCTGCGGGACGGGACGACGATCGACGGCGCCACGGGCGACGCCTACACGTTGACCACCGCCGATGCGGGCCACGAGATCTCCGTCGACGTCACGGCCTCAGCACCGGGGTACACGGCCGCATCGGCACGCTCGGTGGCGATCGTGCCCGTGGCGGTGCCGGTCGATCCGGGAACGGGCACCGATCCGGGCTCGGGTGCCGGACCCGGCGCGGGGGGCGATCCGGGCGCGAGTGCGAGCGCGGGAGGAGCCGCGCACTCGGGTCCCGGCTCGACGACGGGCGGTTCGTCCAGCGGCCTCGCGACCACGGGCCTGCACGGTGAAGGGATCGTCGTCACCGGCGCGGGCGCGATCGTCCTGCTCCTGCTCGGCGGATTCGTGCTCTGGCGCCGCCGCCGCGGAGGCGGCTCTGCGGAGGGCTGACCCTCGAGAGCATGCGGCCGCGTCGTTCGCCTCCGGGCGTGCGGCGCGGCCGCGCCGCTCGTGCGGGTGCTCGCGACGGTCACCCGCGAGTGGGCGGGCGGAGCGGTCAGCGCGCCGCGGGCTCGGGCCGGTGCACGCCGCGCGGACGGTAGCCCAGCGCGTCGGAGCACTCGAGCAGGTCGGCGAGGTACCAGACGATCGAGAGCCACATCTCCGTGCCCTGGAGCCCCGGATCGTCGGCGTCGAGCAGGAAGGCCATTCCCGCCCCGGCGGTCCAGCCGCTCAGCGCGTGACGGAGCAGGTCAGTGGCGAGAGCGCGGACCTCGTCGGTGCGGTACCCGCTCGATCGCGTGAGCCACAGGGGATGCACGATGTCCAGGACGGTGCACGCGTCGCGCCGATCCGGCCGCATCCACCGATCGTCGCGCGCATGGCGCAGAACGGTGTCGATCACGGTGAGGGGGTGGGCGACGTCGAGACCGAACTGCGCCACGGTGCCCCGCGCGGCGCGGTAGAAGCCGTTGACCAGCAAGCGCGAATCCCCACCGGGGCCGGGCTCGCCCCACATGCCCGTGCGCGGATCCGCGCGCAGCGCGAGCCATCCGAACAGTGCCTCGGAGAGACCTGGGGGAATGGCATCCGCTCGTCTTCCGCTCCACAGGAGCGCCGTGCCGAAAGCGTCGACGTGGTGCCCCGCGCGCCAGGGATCCGTGCGCCAGGGCAGCGCATCGAGATGAGCGATGAGTCCGGGAACGTCGGCATCGACGATGTCCGCGAGGGGGTGTGCGAAGTGCGCCCCCAGCAGATCGAGGGCGTAGCCGACGCTGAGAACCCCGTACGCGGCATCGGGGTCCTCCCACAGCGTTGCCGCGTCGGTCACGAGGCCCGTGGCGGGGCGCTGCGTCGACGACAGCCGCGCGATCCACGCGGCGCGCTCAGCCCCCGGGGGAGGCGTCCCGAGGAGCAGGTCGGCGAGCTCGACCGCGTCGGCGAGACCGCGCAGCGACGGCTCGGCGCCGGGACGATCACGGAAGCCGCCCTCGACGGCGGTACGGGAGAGGACGGATGCCAGATCGCGGCGGGCGCGGTCCGCGAACCGCGCGAGCTCGTCGCGGCGCGGGTCGGGAGAAGCCGCGGGAGTGACGCGCCACCGCAGATGGCGTGCGGGGTTGCCTCCGACGATCGCGCCGCTCGGGACGTCCTTCGTCACCACCGCTCCCGCGGCGAGCACCGCGTGATCGCCGACCGACACCCCGTCGAGGACCACGACGTGAGAGCCGATCCAGACGTCGTCGCCGATCCGTACGCCTCGGGAGGTCAGGGGCTGGCGGAACACCGGGCTGCCCGGTTCGAACGAGTGGTTGAACCCGATGATCGAGGTGTGGGCGCCGACGCGCACGGCGTCGCCGAGCTGAACGTCACCGCGCACGACCGTGTAGGGGTTGATCGAGCAGTCGGCACCGATGCGGACCGTCCCCGTGACGTACGCACCCAGCGCGATGTACGAGCCGTCGCCGATCGCGAGCCGGTCGGGGTCGATCCCGGCGTGCTCCGAGAGGAACACGCGCTCGCCGAGATCCCAGTCCGGGTGCTCCCGGCTCAGCGCGGCGAGGTGGGCGCGCTGCTGCTCCCGATCCTCGGGCGAGGCCCGATCCCAGAACGTCCACGGCGAGAAGTCGTGCGACGAGGGCACCGTCACGATCGCGGGGCCGCCGTCGAGGCCCGGACGTTCAGCCGGGGACTCAGCTGCACGCGGTGGACGGGACGGTCGGGCTCGGCGATGCGCCGCGCCAGCAGCTCGACGGCCGCCTCGCCGACGCTCGCGCGCGGGGGGCTGACCGCGGTGAGAGCGGGCGTGAAGAGCTGGGCCACCTCGTCGTCGTACGCGATGATCGACAGGTCGTCGGGCACCGAGATGCCGCGGGTCAGCGCGAGGTCCACGAAGGCCATGGCCTCCGGGTCGGAGTGCACCAGCAGCGCCGTCACCCCGGTGGCGAGGGCCGAGTCGAGCGTCGCGTTCACGACGTCCGAGAAATCGGGGCTCGCGCGATCGGGCAGAGTCTGCTCGAAGTGGTCCGCGGGGGTCAAGGCGAGCTCTTCGCACGCCGTCTGCCATCCCGCCGCGATCTTGCGCGAGGTCGGCGAGTGACGCGAGAGGATGAGCCCCACCTTGCGGTGCCCGAGGGTGGCGAGGTGCCGCGCGGCCAGCAGGGCACCGAGGGCGTGATCGGTCGTGACCGACTCCATCGGGATGCCGCCCGCCCCCGGCACCGCGTCGCGCTCGACGAGGACGCTCGGCACCGGGCAGTCCGCCAGCCAGCTCATCACGTCGGCGGCGTGGGCGGTGTCGGTGTTGGGGGCGACGATGAGGCCCCGCACGTCTCCGGTCGCGACGAGGCGATCGAGGACGGGACGCTCATCCTGCAGCTCGTAGGAGGCGCCGCGCAGGAGCATCTTGTAGCCCAGGCGACGCCCGGCCGTCTCCATCCCGCGCACGACTCCCGGCCAGTAGTAGGCGAGGGAGGGGACGAGGACGGCGATCGACCCCGCCGATGTCTCGTCCGTGTGCGGCGCGGAGCGGGACGGGGTGTTCTCTCCCGCGACGGCCCCGCCGTGGACGCGGCGCAGCACCCCCTCCTTCTCGAGCTGCGCGAGATCGCGGCGCAGGGTCACGGTCGCGACGCCCAGGTCTTCGGTGAGCTGCGAGATGCGCACGGCGCCGTCGCTGTGCAGCGCGCTCAGGATGTGCGCGCGGCGCTCCGCGGCCAGCGGCTGGTGCGGCGTGGTGTCGGTCATTGGTGATCCTCGATCGGTGAGTCCAGTTCTACCGTGACCTGGAGCTGAGTGCGGGATGCCAGGGGCAGAACGAGCCGCGTCAGGCGGTCGCCCCACACCTCGGTGAGCATCGGATCGTCGAGATCGCGCGCCTCGGCCGTCGCGGCGATGTCGTGCGGCCAGCGCAGGCGCACCGGGCGCGCGCCGTCCAGGGGGATCACCCGGGCACCGCCGCTCTCGAGCTGCACGTCACCGGCGATGAGCAGGTGCAACCGGGTGTCGTCGCGGGTCGGGGTCTCGTCCGCGAAGGCCCAGGAGTCGTCGATCTCGACGCGGCCGGCCTCGCGGTCCAGCCGCGCCCGCCGTCGCCAGGTGGCGAGGCCTGCGTCGGGGTAGGCGTCCGCGAGGTCGACGGTGAACGTCGAGCCGTGATCGGCGATGTCGACCACGGCGCCGCGGGCGGCGGCATCCCTCCCCGCCGGCTGGGTGGTACCGCGCACGACGGGAACGTTGTGCCACGCGCTCTGCATGGTCCAGATGTCGTAGCGGTCGGGCCCGAAGGTGGCCGCGGTGTAGGTCGGGCGCCCGGCGTCGATGAGGACGGGGACGCCGTCGACCGCGACGAGGAACGAGCCGACGTCGTTGTGGTTGTGGTGCTCCCCGTTGTGGCCGCCCTTGGCCACGAGGGTGAGGCCGTCGCTCGACCCGGCGCGCTCGCGCGCGAGGAACACCTCGGTCGACGCCAGCCAGACATCCCGCGGCAGGGGCGGGGGAGCGGGGGATGCCGAGACCCAGGCGGGATCGGTGAGCGCGCGCAGCAGCCGCCCAAGGCCCTCGCGCTCGGTCGCCGCGGGTGCGCCCGGGCGGCGGTGCGACGCGGCGAAGGCTGCGGCCGCGGCGTCGCCGTGGCGGCGGGCGGCGCGGTGCAGCGCGTGCCAGGGCTGGTCGACGGGGGGCCGCGCCTGCCCGTCGGCGTGGTTGACGAACCAGTCGCCGCCCAGGTGCGAACGGTGCGGGAACGCGACGGTCTCGCGCAGGGCGGTCACCGCGGTCGCGTCGGCGGCTCCCTCTGTCGCGTGGGCGAGCACGTCGAGCACCTCGAGGGCGCGCGCGGCCCCGTTCCACCAGTAGGCGTAGCCCTCGTCGATCGCGCCGTCGGCGGGAAGCACGGCGACGTAACGGTCGAGGCCCTCGATCGCCAGGGCGAGGACGCGGTCGCGCTCGGCCATGTCGTCGGCCGCGTCGAGCAGGCGCAGCGCGGCGACGATGACGTTGCCGTGGATCCAGGGGTTCCAGTTGTGCACGTCGCCGTCGAGGCCGATCCAGTGCCAGTCGCGCCGTCGCTGGAACGGCTCGAACACGCGCACCGCTGCCTCGTGCCGGATGCGCGCGCGCACGCCGGGAGCGCGCGCGTCGAGCTGCGCGCCGAGGAGGTGATCGACCCAGGCGAGCTGCGCGACGGTCTCTCCCGCGCCGAGATCGACGTACGGATCCGTCACGGTCGCGAGGACCGCCCCGTGCACGCGGCGCGTGTCGTCGTGGGCGGGCCAGCACCACGAGCTCTGCTCGCACAGCAGCACGATCCCGTCGACGACCTCGTCGATCCACGCGTCGTCGAGCGTGGTGGCGGCGGCGATGGTCGCGCGGCTCAGTCGACGCTGCCTCTCGAAGGCGGCGTCCTCCCACGCGGTGCGGTCGCCGTCGCGATGAACGCGGGCGGCGTCGCTCGCGCGCGGGTGCGGCCAGGGCGTCGACCGCTCGGCCGTGGCGCGGGAGACGATCTCCTCGAGGGCGACGCGAACGGCCGACCCGGAGCGCGGGTCCCACACGGCGCGGTCGGATGCCGGGGGCACCGGCAGCGCATCGTCGCCGGAACGGCTCGCGACGACGCTCCCGAGTCGGGCGGCGAGCGGGCCACGGAAGGGCGCGGTGGGGAACGGCATCGGTCTCCTTCGAGCGGGCTTGTCCCGCTGAAACGATCATAAACGATCATTAGGATTCAGAAAAGATGTTGTGGTGTTGTTTTTTGATTGATACGCTCGCCAACGTTCACCCCTCCCGTTCGGGTGACACGACGGTCTTCGAAGGAGAACCCGTGGCGACTTCCGCCCTTCCCCGCCTCGCCGGCGGACAGCGCAGCGACTGGCTCGCCGTCGCCGACGCGCTCCTCGCGGCGGGACAGCGGTACGCCACCCCGGGCCACGGGCGCATCGTCTTCCCGGGCGCCGAGGGCGGGTACGGCGCGGCCGTCGACGGCCTCGAGGGCTTCGCCCGCCTCTTCCTGCTCGCCGGCTTCCGCATCGCCGGAGCACGCGGCGAGGGCGTGGACGAGCTCATCGCGTTCTTCGCCGAGGGCGTGCGCACCGGCGTGGACCCGGACGCCGCCGACCGCTGGGTGCGCATGGACGAGCACGCGCAGGCCAAGGTCGAAGCGGCCTCCCTCGCCCTCGCCCTCGACCTCACCCGGGAGTGGATCTGGGAGGCCCTCGATCCACGGACGCGCGAGAGGGTCATCGCCTACCTCGCCCCCGTCGTGGGGGACGAGACCTACCCGCGGACGAACTGGGTGTGGTTCCGCATCGTCGTCGAGACGTTCCTGCGCTCGGTCGGGGGCCCCTGGTCGGCCGCCGACATCGCCGCCGACCTCGCGCGGCACGACTCGTTCGTCCGCGCGGACGGCTGGTTGTCCGACGGGGAAGAGCGCGCCTTCGACCATTACGTGGGCTGGGCGCTCCACGTCTATCCCGTGCTCTGGCCTCGCATGACGGGAGCCGCCGACCTCGTCGGTCAGCGCACCGCGGGCGACGTCGCTCGGCTCGACCGCTTCCTTCAGGATGCCGTGCGGCTCATCGGCGCGGACGGCTCGCCGCTCCTGCAGGGCCGGAGCCTCATCTACCGGTTCGCCGCCGCGGCCCCGTTCTGGGCCGGGATCATCGCGGGCGTGCCCTCGACCGGGGCGGGCCGCCTGCGCCACGCCGCGGGCGCGGTCGTCGACCACTTCGTCACGCGCGGCGCCCCCGACGCCGACGGCATCCTCACCCTCGGATGGCACGGCGAATGGCCGGCCCTGGCGCAGTCGTACTCCGGCCCGGGCTCGCCCTACTGGGCCGTCAAGGGGCTGATGGGCATCGTCCTCCCCGCCGACCACCCCGTGTGGAGTGCGGCCGACGAGCCGCTCCCGATCGTCGAGGCCGACGATCTCCGCGCCATCGCCGCCGCCGGCTGGCTCGTCTCGGGCACCCGCTCCGACGGGATCGTCCGCGTCGTCAACCACGGCACCGACAAGGCCCGCCCCGGTGCCCACACGGCCGACTCGCCCCTGTACGCGCGCATCGGCTACTCCACGGCGACGGCGCCGCTCCTCGACGATCTGGCCTGGACCGATCCGCTCGAGCAGGCGGTGACCCTCGTCGACGCGACCGGCCGCGCGACCCACCGCACGGCCCTGACACCGCTCGGCGCGGAGATCGTCGACGGCGTCGGGATCGCGTCCTCGACCTCGGACGTGCACACCGTCGACGTCGCTCCCACGACGCACCGCCACGGCGCGGGCCTCGACGGCACCGTGCACCACCTCGCACGGGTCACGGTGCGCTCACTGGTCCGCGGCCCCTGGGAGGTGCGTCTCACCTCGATCGACGACCTCGCCGCGGGCGTCGACCTGGAGCGGCTGCGCCTGCGCGTGGGCGGTTGGCCCCTCGCCGGCACCGACCCGCAGCATCGCACCGACACGGGGAGCGCCGAAGTGCGCCTCGACGGCCGGGTGTCCGGCATCCGGTCCCTTCATCCGGAGGCGATCTCGAGCGTCGTGATCCGTCGCAACGCCAGTCCGCTGGGCGAGACCGCCGCCGTCCCCGTGCTCACGTGGGACGCGGAGGTCGGCGTGCCGTTCGCGGCGCTCGTGACCCTGACCGGCGACGAGACCTCGGACCTCGGCCCCGCCGCGCTCGAGATCGAGGGCGACGAGCCCGTCGCCGTCGTCACCTGGCCCGACGGCCGGTCGACGCGCACCCCTCTCACAGACTCCGGAGCCTCTCGATGGGCGCACCGGCATTCACGGGCCCGCACCGGTGTCCCGCACGCAATCGCAAAGGAGCAGCACGCATGAAGCGCAAGATCGTCGTCGCGACCGGGGTGGGCATCGTCGCCGCCCTGTCGCTGACCGCCTGCAGCGGCGGATCGTCCGAGGCCCCCGCCCAGAGCGGTCCGGTCACGCTGTCGATGTCGGGGTGGAGCCTCAGCACCACGCCCGAGTTCCAGGCCCTCGCCGACAAGTTCCACGAGGAGAACCCCGACGTCACGATCGAGGTCAAGGAGTACGACTCCGCCAACTACGACACCCTCATGACGGCCGACCTGGCCGCGGGCACCGGTCCCGACATCATCACGCAGAAGAACCTCAAGACCTTCATCACCTACCAGGCCGGCGGCCAGCTCGCCGACGTGTCGGACGTGACCCTGCCGGACGGCATCGGCGGCGTGGACGCCTACAAGGTCGACGGGTCGACCTGGGCCGTGCCCTACCGCCAGGACTCGTGGGTGCTCTTCTACAACAAGGATCTCTTCACGAAGGCGGGCGTCGCCGAGCCCGACGGGTCGTGGACCTGGGACGACTACGAGAAGGCCGCCGAGCAGCTGACCACCAAGCTCGGTGCCGCCGGCTCCGCCGCCCTCGGCACGTACGAGCACAGCTGGCAGTCCACCGTGCAGGGCTTCGCGAACGCGCAGAGCCCCGACGCGAACATCCTCGACGGCGACTACGGCTACCTGAAGCCGTACTACGAGCGCGCCCTCGCGCTCCAGGACGCCGGCGCCCAGGTCGAGTACAACACCGTGACCGCCAACAAGCTCACCTACCAGGCCGAGTTCGGCAAGCAGCAGGCGGCCATGATGCCCATGGGCACCTGGTACGTGGCGACCCTCATCGCCCAGCAGGCCAAGGGCGAGGCCGACGCCTTCTCGTGGGGCTTCGCGCCGATCCCGCAGTACGACTCCTCGACGACCGGCACCTCGAAGACCCCGGTGACCTTCGGCGACCCGACCGGCTTCGCGATCAACAAGGCAGCGGATGCCACCAAGCTCGCCGCCGCGAAGAAGTTCCTCGCCTTCGCCTCCGGGGAAGAGGGCGCGCAGGTGCTCGCGGGCCTCGGCATCACGCCGGCGCTCACCAGCGACGCCGTCGCGAAGACGTACTTCGCCGTCAAGGGCGCGCCCACCGACGAGCTGTCGTCGTTCGCGTGGTCGACGCACGAGACCAAGCCGGAGAACCCCACCTCGGCCAAGACCGCGGCCGTGCAGAACATCCTGCTCGACCTGCACACCGCCGTCATGTCGGGCTCGACGTCGATCGACGACGCGATCAAGACCGCCGAAGACCGCGTCAAGAGCGAGGTCGGCGTCGGCTGACCCGCGCATCGCCGGCCGGCCCGGGAGTCCTCCCGGGCCGGCCACCCCTGAGATCCCCTCACGATCTGGAGACCCCATGGCGACCATCGCCGACACGCGCCCGCAGGCGCCGAAGACCGGGCGAGACCGCGGGCCCCGCCCCGCGCGCCGCCGGTCGCGCCTGACGCTGCGCAGCACCCTCATCGGGTGGAGCTTCATCCTTCCCAACTTCCTGGGCTTTGCGGCTCTGACGCTCGTGCCCGTCGTCACGCTCTTCTACATGTCGATGACGAACTGGAACGTGTTCGGCTCGTCGGCGTTCGTCGGCCTGGCGAACTTCCAGCGCCTGCTCGGCGACGGAAGCTTCCGCATCGCCCTGCTGAACACGCTCTACTACGCGGCTCTGCACATCCCGCTGACGATGATCGTCGCGCTCGGGCTCGCGCTCCTGTTGAACAACAAGCTGCGGGGGGTCGCGTTCTTCCGCACCGCCGCCTTCTTCCCCTACATCACCTCGATCGTCGCGATCGCCGTGGTGTGGAACCTGCTCTTCAGCCCCGAGTACGGCCCCATCAACGAGATCCTGCGGTTCTTCGGGCTGCAGAACCCGCCCGGGTGGCTCACCTCGTCGGAGTGGGCGATGCCCGCCGTCGTCATCATCAGCACCTGGCGCGACATGGGCTACTACATGATCCTCTTCCTCGCGGGGCTCCAGACCGTGCCGCGCGAGCTGCACGAAGCCGCCCGCGTCGACGGGGCGAACGTGTGGCAGCGCTTCGTCAACGTCACCCTGCCGTGCCTGCGACCGACCACGTTCTTCGTCACGGTCATGCTCACGATCAACTCGTTCAAGATCTTCGACCTGATCCTCGTGATGACCCAGGGCGGGCCCGGTCAGTCGACCCTCGTGCTGTCGCAGTTCATCTACCAGAAGGGCTTCCAGGAGAACCAGTTCGGGTACGCGTCCGCGGCATCCATCGTCCTGTTCCTCCTGTGCATCGTCGTGACGCTCGTGCAGTTCTTCCTCAACAAGAAGCGGGACGCCTGATGACCGATCTCCTCGTTCCCGACGCGACCCGCACGCTCGTCACCGCGGGCGCCAAGCCGCCGCGCCGCCGTCCGGTCGCCGGAGCCCACCCCGCCCGGCGCGTGGGCCGTGTCATCGGCTACGCGGTGATGATCCTCGCGGCCGCGGCCCTGCTGCTGCCGTTCTTCTGGATGATCATGAGCTCGCTCAAGACGCCCAACGACGTCTTCAGCGCCCCCGTGAAGTGGCTCCCCGAGACGTGGGTGTGGAGCAACTACGTCGACATCTGGACGCAGTCCGGCATGCTCACCTGGATCCGCAACACCCTCGTGCTCGCGGTCGTGGTGACGTTCCTGCAGGTGCTCACCGGCTCGTTCGCCGCGTACGGGTTCTCGCGCATGCGCTTCCCCGGACGCGACGTGCTGTTCCTCGTCTACATCGGGACGATCGCCGTGCCGTGGCAGTCGTACATGATCCCGCAGTTCATCCTGCTGTCGAACCTCAAGGTCTCGAACACCCTCTGGGCGATCATCCTCATCCAGGCCTTCGGCGCGTTCGGGGTGTTCCTGATGAAGCAGTACTACGACACCATCCCCGAAGACCTGTCCGAGGCCGCGCGTCTCGACGGCTTGAGCGAGTACGGCATCTGGGCGCGCATCATGCTCCCGCTGTCGGTCCCCGCGATCGCGAGCCTGACGATGCTGACCTTCGTCAGCACGTGGAACGACTACCTCGGCCCGCTCATCTACCTGCGCAACCCCGACCTCTGGACGATCCAGCTGGGTCTGCAGAGCTTCGTCAGCACGCTCTACGACGCCAACTACGCGCTGCTGTTCGCGGGCCTGACGATGTCGGTCGTCCCGATCGCGGTCGTCTTCCTCCTCGGCCAGAAGTACTTCGTCGAGGGCATCGCCACCAGCGGAATGAAGGGCTGAGCCGTGCGCCGCATCTCCCACGACACCTACGCGAGCATCTTCTCCACCGTCTACCTGGGTCTCATGGTCAACGTGATGCTGCTCGTCGGCTGCGCACCCCTGGTGTTCCTGCTGGTGACGACCGACCCGGCCGCGTCGTGGCCGCTGCTGCTGATCGCGACGCCCCTCTGCGGACCCGCGCTCGTCGGGGCGCTGACGGCCTTCCGCGCGCACGGCCTGGGGGAGGGGCGGGTCGTCCGCTCCTTCTGGACCGGGTGGCGCCGCAGCGCGGGGAAGGCCCTCGCGGTGGGGGCGATCGTGGCCGCCGTGCTCGCGATCGTGCTCGTGGACGTGCGGGCCGTGTCCGCGGCATCCTGGTCCGTCGTCGTCGTGCCGCTCTGCGCCACGATCGCGCTGCTCGCGCTGACCACCGCGCCGGTGGCGCTCACCGCGCTGGCCGAGGCGCCGGGCACGCCGCTGCGGGTCCTGCTGTCGACGGCGGCCGTGCTGGCCGTCCGCCGCTGGTACCTCAGCGCGGTGAGCCTCCTCGTGCTCGCCGGTCAGGCGGCTCTGTTCGTGACCTCTCCCGCGCTGGCGCTCGGCCTCACCGCCGCGCCCGCGCTGTACCTGATCTGGGCGAACGCCCGCTATGCCCTCCGCCCCGTGCTTCCGGCCGACGCCACCGTCGCCGCCGTCTGATCCGAAGGACCTCCCCCGCATGACGACCTCGCCTCCCCCCACCGGCGTGCGCACGGCCCGCGTCGACACCGACCGCGCCATCGCGCAGGTGCTCGCCACGATCCGCGCCAACATCGACGCCTTCGGCACGCGCTACCCCGACGACACCACCCGCGACAACCGCTACCCGCTGCGGCCCGCCGTTCCCGGCTTCGCGGAGGGCGCCAACCGCGGCTGGACGACCAGCTTCTGGCCCGGCATGCAGTGGATCGCGTACGAGCTCACCGGCGACGACGTGTACCGGGATGCCGCCCTCGCCCACGCCGCCGACTTCGGTCGCCGCGTGCACGACGGCGAGGACCTCGACACCCACGACCTCGGCTTCCTCTACACGCTGTCGTGCGTCGCCCCCGTGCGACTGCTCGACGACGAGGACGCCCGGGCGAGCGCGCTCGCCGCGGCCGACCACCTGATGACGCGCTACCTGCCGTCGGCGGGCATCATCCAGGCCTGGGGCGACCTCGCCGACCCCGCCCAGCGCGGGCGCACGATCATCGACAGCCTCATGAACATGCCCCTGCTGACCTGGGCGGCCGAGCAGACCGGCGACGACCGGTACCGCGAGGTGGTCGCACGCCACACCGTCGAGCTGCGCCGGCAGATCCTCCGCCCCGACGGCTCGACCTTCCACACCTTCTACTGGGATGCCGAGACCGGGGAGCCCCTGCGCGGAGCGACCGAACAGGGCGCCTTCGACGACTCCTGTTGGGCGCGCGGTCAGGCGTGGGGCATCTACGGCTTCGCGATGAACCATCGCGCGACGGGAGAGGCGGGGCTGCTGGAAGCTTCCCGCATCTGCGCCGAGTACTTCCTCGCGCACCTGCCCTCCGACGACGTGCCGTACTGGGACCTCGTCTACAACGACGGCGCCGACGCCCCGCGCGACAGTTCGGCGGGCGCGATCGCGGTGTGCGGTCTCTACGAGCTCGCCGAGGTCGACCCCGAGAACGCCGAGCGCTGGCGTGCCGCGGCCGACCGCATCCTGACCTCGCTCATCGCCCACTACACGCCGACGAGCGCCGCGGACGCCGACACCGTGCTGCTGCACAGCGTCTACGACCTGCCGAAGAACGTCGGCGTCGACGAGGGCACCCTCTGGGGCGACTACTTCTACTTCGAGGCCCTCGCCCGCGCCGCCCGCCCCGACTGGCGGCCCGCGTGGTGAGGCTCGCCCGCGTCGGCGACCGCTCGGTCGCGCTGCTGGCGGGGCGCGCGGGAGATCGGATGCTCGACCTCGGCCCCCGCCCGCTGCCCGAGCTGTTCGCCGAGCTCGACGGCATCCGTTCCCTCGTGCAGCGGACGGATGCCGAGACCCTGCCGCCGCTGGACCCCGCGGCGCTGCGTGCCCCGGTGGTGCCGCGCACGATGCTCTGCCTCGGCTACAACTACCGCGGACACGTGCCCGACGGCGTCGACCCCACCGCCGACGACCCGGCCAGTCCCGACGTCTTCGTCAAGACGGCGAACACCTTCGGTGGTCCGAACGACCCTGTGGCGATCCCCACCGTCGCCGACGACGTCGACTACGAGGGCGAGATCGCCGTCGTGATCGGCCGGCGCGCGCACGCGGTGAGCGTCGACGACGCCCTGTCGTACGTGGCGGGCTACACGCTCCTGAACGACGTGTCCGACCGCTCGTGGCAGCGCAAGCAGAGCCAGTGGGCGCTCGGCAAGTGCTTCGACGGATTCGCCCCGCTCGGGCCGTGGATGGTCACCGCCGACGAGGTCGACCCCCAGGACCTCCTCGTCGAGGTCGTGCGCGACGGGGAGGTCACCGTGTCGCAGTCGACGGCGACCACCATCTTCTCGGTCGCCTTCGTCGTTCACCACCTGAGCCAGGTCGTCACGCTCGAGCCCGGCGACGTCATCTCGACCGGCACCCCTCAGAAGCTCCCCGCCGCGCAGGACGCGCACCGCCCGCTCGCCCCCGGCGACGCGGTCACCGTGCGCGTCGGCGGCATCGGCGAGCTGACCACCACGTTCCTCGCACCCCCGGGAGTCTCCGCATGATCCTCGACACCTTCCGCCTCGACGGCCGCGTCGCCGTCGTCACCGGCTCGAGCCGCGGGCTCGGTCAGGGCGCGGCCCTCGCGCTCGCCGAGGCCGGAGCCGACCTCGTGCTCATCGACCGCGGCGACGCTTCGCACACCGCCGAGCTCGCGCGCGGACTCGGGCGCCGCGTGCACACGGTGCGGCGCGACTTCGCCACGGCCACGCCCGCCGAGCTCGCCTCGGCGATCGACGAGGCCGCCGACGCGCTCGGCCGTATCGACATCCTCGTCAACAACGCGGGCACGATCCGCCGCGCTCCCGCGGCCGAGCACGCCACGGCGGACTGGGACGAGGTGATGGCGGTCAACGTCGACGCGGTGTTCCACCTGTCGCAGGTCGCCGGGCGCCGCATGATCGCGCAGGGCTGGGGACGCATCGTCAACGTCGCCTCGATGCTGTCGTTCCAGGGCGGCATCCTCGTTCCGGGATACGCCGCGTCGAAGCACGCGGTCGCGGGGCTGACCAAGGCGCTCGCCAACGAGTGGGCGGCCTCCGGCGTCACCGTCAACGCGATCGCGCCGGGCTACATGGCGACCGACAACACCGCGCCCATCCGCGCCGACGCCGAGCGCGAGGCGTCGATCATGGCCCGTATCCCCGCCGGCCGGTGGGGCACGCCCGGCGACCTGCAGGGCGCGTTCGTGTTCTTGGCATCCGATGCCGCCGCCTACGTCACCGGGGCCGTGATCCCGGTCGACGGCGGGTGGCTCGTGCGCTGACCCGAGCCGCCGTCCGCCCGCGCGACACCCCGCCTCGCGGCCCCGCCCCGCCCCAGTCGGCATCCCCGGCCGGCCCCCGACCCGCCTCGCCCGCCCCGGGCCTCGATCCCAGGAGAACCGCATGACCGCCTCCCTCCCCCAGCGCTACGCGACCCACCCCGAGCAGATCCCCGGGATGACGACCGCTGATCTGCGCGACCGTTTCCTCATCGACGACGTCTTCGTCGCCGGCGAGGTGCGTCTGACCTACACGCACCACGACCGCATCGTGCTGGGGGGCGCCGTGCCCGCGGGCTCCCCCCTGCCGCTCACCGGCTACCCCGAGATCCGCAGCGACTACTTCCTCGAGCACCGCGAGCTCGGCATCGTCAACGTCGGCGGCGCCGGAACCGTGACCGCCGACGGCGAGGTCTACGAGCTCGTCACCGGAGCCTGCCTGTACCTCGGTCGCGGCATCCGCGACGTGGTCTTCGCCGATGGAGCGGATGCCACGGGCGCGCAGTTCTACCTCTTCTCCGCCCCTGCGCACACGGCCTACCCCGCAGCCCTCGTCTCTCCGGGCGAAGGCACGGTCCGCGAGCTGGGCGACCAGCTCACGAGCAACCGCCGCACCCTCAACCAGTACATCCACGAGAACGGCGTGAAGAGCTGCCAGATCGTCATGGGCGTGACGCAGCTGCACCCGGGATCGATGTGGAACACCATGCCCGCCCACACGCACGACCGCCGCACCGAGTGCTACCTGTACTTCGACCTGCCCGACGACGCCCGCGTCGTGCACCTCATGGGCGAGCGCGAAGAGACGCGTCACCTCATCGTCGGCGACCGCCAGGCGATCATCTCGCCGAGCTGGTCGCTGCACTCCGGAGTCGGCACCGCGGCGTACTCGTTCGTGTGGGCGATGGCGGGCGAGAACCAGTCGTTCGACGACATGGATGCCGCGCCCATCACCGACCTGCGCTGATGGCGGCCGCGACCCCCGCCGCCACGGCACCCGCCCGGACCCCCGTGCTGCTCGCCGTCGGCGAGACGATGGCGATGCTCGCGCCCGCCGACGGCGCGGGAGTGGTCGAGGCGACCGACTTCCTCGTCGACGCGGGCGGCGCCGAGTCGAACGTGGCCGCGCACGCCGCGGCGCTCGGCATGACCGCGCGCTGGGGGAGCCGCCTGGGCGCCGACGCTCTGGGCGACCGCGTGCTGCGGCAGGTCGCGGGTCGCGGCGTCGACGTCTCGCTGGTCGAGCGCGACCCGGCGCGCCCCACCGGGCTCTACGTCAAAGACCCGGGGCGCGGGGTGAGCTACTACCGGCGGGGCTCGGCGGCATCCGCCTTCTCGATTCCGGATGCCGCGCACCTGGCCCTCGACGACGTCGACGTCCTGCACGTCTCGGGCATCACCGCGGCGCTGTCCGACACCGCGCGCGAGTTCCTCGACGCCGCGATCACCCGGGCCCGCGGCGAGGGCGTCACCGTCAGCTTCGACGTGAACCACCGCGCCGCGCTGTGGACGGCGGCCGAGGCCGCGCCCGTGCTGCATGCGCTCGCCGCCCGGGCCGACATCGTCTTCGTGGGTCGCGACGAGGCCGAGGTCCTCTGGGGGACCCCCACCGACGCCGACGTGCGGGCGCTCTTCCCCGAGGTCGCCGAACTGGTGGTGAAGGACGGCGACGTCGGCGCCACCGTCTTCGCGGGCGAGGACCGCGTCTTCGTCCCGTCGCTGCCGGTCGAGGTGATCGACGTGGTGGGCGCGGGCGACGCCTTCGCCGGGGGCTATCTCGCCGCCCGCGCGGCCGGGGCCGCGGCATCCGACCGCCTCCGCTCCGGCCATGAGCGCGCCGCCCTCACTCTTCGCACCTACGGCGACTCCCTGCACGACGCCGCCGACCCCGACAGGACTCCCGCATGACCCCTCCCGATGCCACCGCCGCCTGGTTCGACGGCACCTTCTCCTCCGCCCCGCTGATGGCGATCCTGCGGGGGATGGGCCGCGAGCGGTCCCTGGCCCTCGCGACCACGGCGTGGGACCTCGGCATCGACAGCGTCGAGGTCCCCCTGCAGACCCCCGCCGACCAAGAAGCCCTGCGCGCCGTCTGCGCCGCGGGTGCCGAGCGCGGGCGGATCGTCTGCGCCGGGACGATCATCGATCCGGCGCAGGTGCCCGTGGCCGTCGCGGCCGGGGCGGCGTATCTCGTGTCGCCGGGGCTCGACCCGGCGGTCGTCGCCGCGGCCCGGGCGCACGGCATCCCGATCCTCCCCGGCGTCGCGACCCCCAGCGATGTGCAGCTCGCGGTCTCGCTCGGGCTGCGCTGGCTCAAGGCGTTCCCGGCGACCTGGCTGACCCCCGCGTGGTTCCGCGTGATCCGCGGACCCTTCCCCGACGTGCGGTTCGTCGCGACGGGCGGTCTCGACGCGGGCAACGCGGTGGAGTTCCTGGATGCCGGTGTCCGCGTCGCCGCGGTCGGCTCGGCGCTCGAGGATCCGGCGCAGCTCCCGCGCCTCGCCGCCCTGCTGTCTCGGTCGGCCTGAGCGCCCGAGCCCTGGCACCTCGCGCACATCCGTGCAAGGCCGTGCCGGCGCGACCCGGGCGGGGGAGGATGGAGACATCCGCATCGACCCTCCTGAGGAGACCCATGCACGTCAACGCCTACGCGGCGTCGTCCGCGACCTCGCCCCTCGAGCCCACGACCATCGAGCGTCGTGACGTCGGCCCAAAGGACGTCCTCATCGACATCGCCTTCGCCGGCATCTGCCACTCCGACATCCACACCATCCGCGGCGAGTGGGGCGACGTGCCCTACCCCCTGACCGTCGGCCACGAGATCGTCGGCACGGTCGCCGAGGTCGGCTCCGAGGTGACCAGCCACAAGGTCGGCGACCGCGTCGGCGTCGGCTGCATGGTCAACTCGTGCCGCGAGTGCGACAACTGCCTCGCCGGCGAGGAGCAGTACTGCGAGAAGGGCAACATCGGCACCTACGCCGGCAAGGACGTCGACGGCACGATCACCCAGGGCGGTTACTCCGAGAAGATCGTCGTGGACGAGCACTTCGTGCTGCGCGTTCCCGAGTCGATCCCCTACGAGAAGGCCGCGCCGCTGCTGTGCGCGGGCATCACCACGTACTCGCCGCTGAACCACTGGAACGCCGGCCCCGGCAAGAAGGTGGCCGTCGTCGGCCTCGGTGGCCTGGGCCACATGGCCGTCAAGATCGCCCACGCGATGGGCGCCGAGGTCACCGTGCTCTCGCAGACGCTGAGCAAGAAGGACGACGGCCTGAAGATGGGCGCCGACCACTACTACGCCACGAAGGACGATGAGACGTTCGAGAAGCTGAAGAAGAGCTTCGACCTCATCATCAACACGGTCAGCGCTCCGCTCGAGCTGCGGAAGTACCTCGGTCTCCTCACGCTGAACGGCACGATGGTCAACGTCGGCGCCCCGCCGGAGCCGCTGCCCATCCAGGTCTTCACGCTGTTCACGAACCGCCGCTCGTTCGCCGGTTCGTCGATCGGCGGCATCCGCGAGACCCAGGAGATGCTCGACTTCTGCGCCGAGCACGGCATCGCGCCCGAGACCGAGCTCATCTCGGCCGACCAGATCAACGAGGCCTACGAGCGCGTGCTGAACAGCGACGTGCGCTACCGCTTCGTGATCGACGCGAAGACCTTCGCGCCGGCGTGACCCTCGCGCCCTGAATCCCGGCTCCGGCCCCGGATGCCACGGCCCCGACGTTCTCCGGAGCGGCGGGGCCGCGGCGTTCCCGACCCGGTCGGGCGTCCCGTCCAGCCCGGCCCCGCCCCTGGCGGCGGCCCGCCCGCCCCGCCGGGTGCCGTCCTGCGGAGTCCGAGGCCGACACGCCGGCCTGCCGGCCCGGGGTCGCGGCGTGTCGCCGTCGACTCCGCACGACGGCTCGTCGCGCCGACCCGGTACACGCGAAAGCGGCGCCGCCCCGAGGGACGACGCCGCTGACGAACCGTGCGGATCAGGCCTGGCCGAGCGCGGCCGAGACGACCGCCCGGGCCTCCTCCTGCACCTCGCGGAGGTGCTCCTCACCGCGGAGCGATTCGGCGTACAGCTTGTAGACGTCCTCGGTGCCCGAGGGGCGTGCGGCGAACCAGGCCGACTCGGTCTGCACCTTCAGGCCGCCGATCGCGGCGCCGTTGCCCGGCGCGTGCGAGAGCTTCGCGGTGATGGGCTCACCGGCGAGTTCGGTGGCGGTCACGGCATCCGGAGACAGCTTCGACAGGGCCGACTTCTGCGCGGGCGAGGCGGGCGCGTCGACGCGCTGGTAGGCCGAGGCGCCGAACTCGGCCTCGAGCTCGGCGTAGCGCTGCGAGGGCGTCTTGCCGGTGACCGCGAGGATCTCGGCGGCGAGCAGGCAGAGCAGGATGCCGTCCTTGTCGGTGGTCCAGACGGTTCCGTCTTTGCGCAGGAACGACGCACCGGCCGACTCCTCGCCGCCGAAGGCGACGGAACCGTCGAGGAGCCCCGGGACGAACCACTTGAAGCCCACCGGGACCTCGAGCAGCGTCTTCCCGAGCGACGCGGCGACGCGGTCGATGATCATCGACGACACGAGCGTCTTGCCCACGGCGGCGTCGGTCGGCCAGTCCGGGCGGTGCGAGAACAGGTAGTCGATCGCGACAGCGAGGTAGTGGTTCGGGTTCATCAGTCCCGCGTCAGGGGTGACGATGCCGTGACGGTCGGCGTCCGCGTCGTTGCCCGTGAGGATGTCGTACTCGGCGCGCGCGGCGACCAGCGACGCCATGGCCGAGGGCGATGAGGGATCCATGCGGATCTTCTCGTCCCAGTCGAGCGTCATGAACTTCCACGTCGGGTCGACCTCGGGGTTCACGACCGTGAGATCGAGGCCGTAGACCTCGGCGATGAGCGCCCAGTACTCCACCGACGCCCCGCCCAGCGGGTCGGCGCCGATGCGCACGCCCGCGTTCTTGATCGCGTCGATGTCGATGATGGATGCCAGATCCCTCACGTACGCATCGCGGAAGTCGTACTGGCCCAGGCTGTCGAGGTCGATGTCGGCGTGACGGGTGCGCTGCACGCCCTCGAGACCCGCGGCGATGAGCTCGTTCGCGCGGTCGGCGATCCAGCCCGTGGCGTCGGTGTCGGCCGGCCCGCCGTGCGGGGGGTTGTACTTGAAGCCGCCGTCGCGCGGGGGGTTGTGCGAGGGCGTCACCACGATGCCGTCGGCGCGGCCCGCGTCATCGAGCGCGCGGCCCTTGTTGTAGGTGAGGATCGCGTGGCTGAGCGCCGGGGTCGGCACCCACGCGTCGCGCGCGTCGACCCGCACGTCGACGCCGTTCGCGACCAGCACCTCGATCGCGCTGCGCTCGGCGGGCAGCGACAGGCCGTGCGTGTCGCGGCCCAGGAACAGCGGCCCGGTGATGCCCTGTGCGGCGCGGTAGTCGACGATCGCCTGGGTCGTGGCGAGGATGTGGTCCTCGTTGAAGCTCGTGTTCAGCGACGAACCCCGGTGGCCGCTCGTGCCGAAGGCGACGCGCTGCTCCGGCACCGTGGCATCCGGTCTGCGGTCGTAGTACGCCGCGATCAGTTCGTCGATGTCGATGAGATCGGATGCCTCTGCGGGCTGCCCTGCGCGACTGCTCATGCGCCCAGTCTGCCCGCTCGATCCGACATGCGCACACGCGGCGACACATTCCAAGGGAATCCGTCGCCGGGAGGAGCTCGAGGCGGCCACGGACATAGTTTTCACCCCATGCACGCGCATACGTCATACTCATCGCCATGGGTGCCATGGCTGAGCGGCGAGTGGCGATCGTCGACGATCACGAGCTGGTGGCGCTGGCGGTTCGAAACCTGCTCACCGAGGCCGAGGGACTGACCTTCGCCCGGCACGCCGACACCGTCGCGGCGCTGGTGTCCCGCGCGCGCGACGCCGATCTCGTGCTCCTCGACCTCAGCCTGCGTGACGGCTCGACCCCCGCCGAGAACGTCGCGGCTCTGCGGCGCTGGGGCGTGCACGTGCTCGTGCTCACGTCGGGTGAAGACCCCTTCCTCGTACGGGCCGCCTCACGGGCGGACGTCGCCGGGATCGTCCGCAAGTCCGCTCCGCCGACGGCCCTGCTCGACGCGATCACCACGGCCGCGTCCGGCGAGCACGTCGCCACGACCGAGTGGGCATCCGCCGTCGACGCCGACCCGCTCCTGCACGGTGCTCCCCTCACCGAGCGCGAGCGGGAGGTGCTCGGCCTCTACGCGTCCGGACTCGGCGCCCGCGAGGTGGCCGGTCAGCTTTTCATCTCCGAGAACACCGTGAACGATCACCTCCGGCGCATCCGCGCGGTCTACCAGCTGATCGGCCGCCCCGCCACGTCCAAGGTCGAGCTCTACCAACGCGGGATCGAGGACGGGTTCGTCCCCGGCCCCCGCCGTGTCTGACGAGAAGAGGGGCCTGCGCGCCGCACGCCTCGTCGTCATTCGGGCGTCGGCGTTCCTGGTCGTCGTCGTGGCCGTCGTCAACGCCGGTTTCGTGAGTCAGGGCGACAACGTCCTCCCGCCCTGGTACGGCGTTCTCGGGGTGACCGCGGGTGCCGTCACTCTCGCTGTGGGCCTTTTCTCGTCGCTGCTCGTGACACGCGCCCTCCGCGCCGGAGCCGCCGTGGCGGTGGCGATGTACGTGGTCTTCGTCGCCCTGTTCCCGCTCGCGGCGCACGCCGGACACGTGGAACGGATGCCATGGCCCCTGACCGCGTCGAGCGCCACGGTCGCGGCCGCTCTCGTCGCGGGCGGGGTGCGATGGGGGTGGGCGACGGTGCTCTACGGGGCTGCGGCGGGGGTGTCGTATCGCCTGGTGTTCGGCGGCTTCGACGTCGACGGTGTCATCAACGATGCGCACGCGGTCCTCACGGCCTCGGTCATCTGCGTCCTGGGCGGCTACGTCCTCTCCGCGGGGGCGGGGCTCGACGACGCGGCCGCCGCGCGACGGGAGGCCGGCTCTCGCGAGTACGCCGAGAAGGGGCGACTCGCGGCCCGCACGCGCACGGCGGCGCTCGTGCACGACGAAGCCCTCGCGACGCTCGCGTTGGCGGCATCCCCGCTTTCCGTGCCGACGGACCGCCTCGCCGCTCAGGCGCGGCGCGCGGTGGACATGCTCACGCGTCTGGTCGACGACGATGCCGGTACCGCCGCGCCTCTCGAAGCCGCCCTGGGGGCCGAGGCCCGCGCCGTCGGTGCCGAGTACGTCGGGCCCGCAGAGCAGGCTCCGCCGCTGCCGCCCGAAACCCGGGAGGCGATCCTCGGCGCCGCCCGTCAGGCCCTCGACAATGCCCGGCGTCACGCTCCCGGAGCGCGGCGTTCTCTCAGCGTGCGTGCGAGCGGCGGGGCCGTCGAGGTCGAGATCGCCGATGACGGCCCGGGATTCGACCCGTCGCACATCGCGCACGATCGACTGGGTGTGCGTCAGAGCATCGCCGGCCGGATGGCCCGCATTCCCCGCGGTGCGGCACGCGTGGAGTCCGCGCCGGGGGAGGGGACCCGCGTCGTCTTGTCGTATGTCCCGGAAGACGCCGTCGAGGTCGCGGCGCTGGGCGATCGTCGATCGTTGCAGCGCGGAACAGCTCTCGTCGGTGTCGGCTTCGTCGCGCTGCAGGTCGTGTGCGCCATCGTCATGGTGGTCAACGCTCCGTCCTCGTGGCCGCGTCAGCTCGCGATCCTGCTCGTGGTCATCGTCGCCGCGGAAGTCCTCCGGCGATCGCCGGGACTCGTCCCCACCCGGGGGCGGACGATCATCGTCGTCGCGGCAGCGGTGCTCGGGGCGGTCATCACCATGGTCGCGGCGCCGACGACGTACGGCGACCTCTGGCCCGTCGTCGCCCTGGCGTTCCTGTTGGTGGGGGTCGCGGTCCGGGGCCGGTTCGGAGTCGCTCTGGTCGCCGCGGCGGTCGTGGTCGCCGTGGTCGTCGTCGGCGGGGTCATCGACCGCGTTCCCGTCGGTCAGATTCTCACCCTGACGACCCGGCCCGCCCTCATCGTCGTCATGGCGACGGTGATGCTGCTGATCGTCCGACGGATGCAGCGGCGCATCGCCGCCCTCCATCACCAGGCCGTCACGGCGGCGGAGCAGGAAAGCTGGTCGCGCGGTGCACGCGCGGAGCTGCGCGAGCGCACCGACGATCTCGCGCGCACCGTGGTCCCGCTGCTCTCCCGGATCAGCGAGGGGCACCCGGTGTCGGACGCCGATCGGCGGGAGTATGCCGCGCTCGAGGGGGGCGTTCGCGACGGCCTGCGAGCGGGATCCCTCTCCCGCGAACCCCTGCGCGGCGCGGTCGCCGTGGCGCGCGGGCGCGGCGTCGACGTCGTCCTGCTCGACGACAGCGATCAGAGTCTGCCGGAGGCCGAGGTCCGCGCGGTGGCGGCCTGGATGGTCGACGCCGTCGCCCACGCGCAGCGGAGCGTCGTCGGTCGGCTCCTGCCACCGGGCCGTCAGAGGGTGGCCAGCATCACGGTCGACGGACGGCCGCTCCTCTTCAGCGGCGCCGGTCAGGGCTCGGTCACCAGCTTCCAGGGCGAGTAGTCCCGGTCCGTCACGGATCGGTCGGGCCGCTGGCCCCGCGACCACCACTTCGCCTCGTACCCGCTGCCGTCGTACAGGACGCGGTCGCCCTGGTTGTAGAGGTCGCCCGCGACCCACTCGGGGTAGGTGCCTGCGGGAAGCTGCGGAAGCGCGTACGGCTCGTCGTCGGCGAGCACGGGACCGACGTAGGTCCACGCGGAGGCCGCGGCATCCAGGGTCGGGTCATCCGGGACGGCACCGTCCTCGTTCCACCACTTCGACACGTAGACCGACCCGTGCCACACGACGAAGACGCCCGCGGAGTAGAACGACTGCGACGACCACACCGGGAACGGGCTCTTCTCGGGATCGTCCGCGACGACGGGGGAGTCGTCGTCGGGGGCGATCCGCCCCGATGGCGTGCCGTCGCGCCCGGCCCCCAGGACCGCAGAGAACGTCTCCCCGGCTTGTTCGACCCCGCTGCACGACACCGACACCGTGTGCGGGTGCGGGTAGTTGGTGCCGCAGGTGCGGTCGCGGTTCACCGACCACAGCGACACCCGTTCCAGTCCGATCTCGTCGGCGAACGCAGCCAGCGCGTGCGCGTCGTCGAGGCTGAACACCTCGTGCTCCACGTCGTTCTGCCCGATCATCGGCGTCGCGCCGAGCAGAGACCACGCCCCTCCGGCGGGGAGCGGCAGCTTCCGCTCGTTCCACGTGGTCTCGAGCTGCGCGGCGGTCGACCGCAACGCACCGATCGACAGGTCGGCCAACGACACCGACCGGTCGTCGGCGTTGAAGTTCATGGTCATCGCGTTCACCCCCGCGAGGGCCACCCCGGCATCCAGCATCGACGACACCTGCCCGAGACCGTCGTCGGTCAGTCCGATCGGGGCGACCGGCAGCGTGAGCCAGACGTCGAGGGGCAGCCCGGCCGCCGCGCGTTCCTTCTGCAGCTGCGCGACCGCGGCCGCCCGTCGGGTCGTCGCCGCGGTGTCGCGCAGCGCGTCGCCCTCGATGTCGAGGTCGATGACGTCGATGTCGTACCGGTCGAGCACGAGACGGTACGCCTGCGTGAGAGCGTCGACCGTGGAGCAGGCGGCCGCCAGCTCGGTGTTGATCGCCCCGCCGAACGACACCGCGAGGGGTCGGCCTTCGCGCCGCAGACGTTCCACGCGGCGGTCGAGTTGGAAGCGGGATGCCGCGTCGTCGAGCGTGTAGGCCTTGCCCCAGGTCGGCGTGCAGTCGTCGTCGCCGGCCGCGACGACGAAGGCGAGAACCACGCCGCCCGGCCCCTCGGCCATCGTGCTCCGCGCGAGCTGCTCTCCGCTGTCGAGGGTCACGTCGTAGTACCCCGCGAACCACCGGTCCGAGCCCGGGGCGACGGGCGGCGTGGTGAGGACGGGCACCACGGCCGCCGCGGCCCCGGCCGCGACGACGACGAGGGTGGCGACGAAGGTCAGCGCCAGCCGCGCGAACGACAGGCGGCGCCCCGCGAAGCGGGAGCGCGCGGGCGCCATCACGGGGCTCACGCGGCGACCCCCGCCGATTCCAGCGGGCCGTCGTCGAGCACGGCCGCCCAGCGCGCGCGGACGAGCGCGGGTGTCGGCGAGGGAGCGGCCGGGGCCACCCAGATCCAATCGAGCCACGCGAACCACAGGTCCGACACCGTGTGCCGGATGCCGACAAGTCGTGCGATCGCCCACAGGATCGCGAGCGCCGTGAAGGCGGCGAACACCGTCGTCCCCCACGCCTCGGCGAACACGGAGCGCACGGCCACCGCGGTGGCGATCCCCGCGATCGCGAGCGGGGCGAGCAGGTACAGGGCCGGCACGCGCGTCCTCGTCGACACTTTCGGCGTGCGGGCGAAGCGGGCTCGTCGACCGCTCAGCACCTGCACGAGCGAGGCGACGCTCCCCGCGAGGTTGACCGGCAGCAGGAGGAGGTTCAGCCCGTAGATCGCGGCGACGTCCCGCCGGCGGTATCCCAGCGCGTGCAGGTCCGAGGCCATCTCGGTGAAGTACGGCACCGCGATGAGCAGGAGCAGCACCGTGACGAGCTGCCCGTCCATCGGGTACAGCGTGAGCACCGCGAGCAGGCCCAGGGTCACCCACGACACCGAGCCGAGGTAGTTCACCCGGAGCAGCCGTTCCGCGAGACGCAGCGGCCGCCCCTCCCGTCGGCGACGGACGGCCAGCTCGTGCAGCTTCGGCAGCACGATCAGACCGCCGTCCGCCCAGCGCCGCCGCTGGATGACCAACGTGCCGAAGTCGGGCGGGGTCGCGCTGTAGCTCAACCGTTCCGGGTAGTTCAGGAGCGACCACCCCTGCGCCGCGATGTCGATCGACGACTCCGTGTCCTCGATCGCGGTGCGATCCGAGATGAAGCGGACGATCGGGATGCCGTCCTCCCGGCTCTCACGCCGGAGGTGGCGCACCGCCTCCCAGCGCAGGATCGCGTTCGCGCCCACCCAGAAGGTGGCGTCGAAGGCCGTGAGGCCCTGGTGCACGATGTGCTGGAGATCGGTGGTCGCTCCCGCCAGACGTTCCAGGCGCGTGGGGGCGCCGCGGTACGCCGAGTACGGCGTCTGCACCACGGCGACGCCCGCGTTCTCGGACTGCTCCAGCGCGTAGACGAGACGCAGGCAGTAGCCGGGCAGCAGCATCGAGTCGGCATCCAGGGTGAGCACGTAGTCGCTTTCGGGAACCTCCAGGTCGGCGTGCCTCTCGTCGACCCGCTCGAGCGTGACGCCCCCGACGGCCACCCGCTCGCGGTAACGGCCGCCCATCAGACCGAGGTACGCGTTGAGGTTCATGGCCTTGTTCGCGGTGTGCGAGAGGTTCGTGTACCGGCGCCGCTCGAAGGTCCGCGTCTGGACGCGGAAGATGCGCACCAGCCGATCGGTGAGATGGCGTGCCCGCTCGACGGGAAGCGGTGGCTCTCCGGCTTCGGCGGCCTCCCGGAGCGCGGTGGCCGTGGCATCCAGTTCGTCGGCGAGGCGACGCAGGACCTGCTCGACGAAGAAGACCTCCACGTGCGTGGTCGTGGGCTCCGCATCCGCCCGCGCCCGCAACCACTGGGCGCTCGCGGCGTGCTCGCGCATCGCGACCTCGGTCGCCTCGGCGGGGCCGATCGCATCGTCGTGCACCCGTGCGGCGGCGGCCTCGACGCGTTCGAGGATGGGCCGGAGCGTGTCCGCGAGGTCGTCGGTGAGTCGGCGGCATCCCTCCAGTCCCGCCCGGGCGTCGTCATCGAGGGGGGAGGGGTCGTCGTCGAGCAGGAGCACGACGTCCATGCGCGGGAACTCCTGCAGGGCCACCGACCAGAGCCCCATCCGCACGAGCGCGGGGTCCTCGGCGCGCGAGGGAAGCAGTGCCGTCAGTCGCGGCTCGTGCTCCGCGAAGTGCTCGTCCAGCACGATGCGGCGCGTCCGCCGGTGGGCGGCGAAGCGCGGCAGGGCACCGGAGCGCGCGAGCAGGTGCATGCAGGCCGAGAGCGTGAGGAAGGTCACCGAGAGGAGGAAGACGGCGGTCGTCACGAGCTGGGCGGCATCGACCAGCGCGCCGCCGCGCGAGAGCGCCACCACCACGGTCGCGCAGTAGAGCACCCACATCAGGGCGCACAGCACCACGGCGAGGCGGGCGCGGGCGATCCGCCGCGCGGAAGGCCGCGCGTGCGTCATCGGCTGCGGGGTCGCGTCGCGGTCGGTTCCGCGTTGGCGGCGAGGGACGGGGACGGCTGCGGTCTTCGCGGGCATGGTCGACGGCTTTCGAGCGAGTGCCCGGCGGGTCGGGTCCCGCCGGGCAGGCGACGAGGGCTGAGGCCGTCACCTTCGTCGCATCCTTCCGAAGACGCCTCGTCGGAAGAGCTCGTCCAGCCACCGACATCGGTGGTTTCCGACCGGATGCCGTGCCCCGACGCCGTGCCGAACCCCAGGATCGGGTGAACCGGCGGAATGCGGCGCCCGCGCACACCGCTGACCGTCGGCATCCCGATCCCGGCGCACTAGGCTGAGCCGGTGCTGCCCGACACAGATCACACCCCCGCCCGCCGTTCCTACAGCTACCTCGGCCCGGCCGGGACCTTCACCGAGGCCGCGCTCGCTCAGGTGCCGGAGGCGCGCGACCAGATCTGGCGGCCCGTCCGCAACGTCGGCGAGGCGCTCGCCGACGTCGTCGCGGGGCGATCGGATGCCGCGATGATCGCGATCGAGAACTCGGTCGACGGCGGCGTCTCCACCGCGCAGGATGCTCTGGCCACGGTGCCCGGGCTGCGCATCGTGGGCGAGTATCTCGTCCCCGTGAACTTCGTGCTCGTCGGCCGCCCCGGCGCGACCCTCGCGGACGTGTCGCTGATCGCGGCGCACCCCGTGGCGTACGGGCAGTGCCTGAAGTGGCTGAGCGCGAACGTCCCCGCGCACGCCCACCTGCCGGCCGAGAGCAACGTCGCGAGCGCTCTGGGCGTGCTCGACGGAACGAGCGCCGCGGATGCCGCGATCGCGGCGCCCGGGATCGTCGCGCACCACGATCTGACGGTGCTCGCCGAGAGCATCGGCGACAACCCGAACGCCGTCACGCGTTTCGTGCTCGTCAGCCGCACGGTGGCCCCGGCCCCTCCCACCGGCGCCGACAAGACCTCGCTCATCGTCGAGCTGCCCGAGGACCACCCGGGTGCACTGCTCGAGCTGCTCGAGCAGTTCGCCACCCGGGGCATCAACCTGAGCCTGCTGGCATCCCGTCCCATCGGCGACGCCCTCGGCCGCTACCGCTTCGTGATCGACGCCGACGGGCACGTGCTCGATGAGCGCATGGCCGACGCGCTGCTGGGGCTGCGTCGCTTCAGCCCGAAGGTGATCTTCCTCGGCTCCTACGCCCGCGCCGACCGCGCGATCGTGCGCTATCCGCAGCGCTACAGCGACGACGTGTTCGTCGAGGCGCGCGACTGGCTGCGCGGCCTGCTGAGCGGCGAACCCGAAGCCTGACGGTTCGGCCCCGAGCCCCCGCTCCGACCCCGAGCGCCTGATCGGCCCTCGAGCCGCCCGCCCGGACGGACCGTCAGGCCGCGACGGTCGCCGGTGCCGCGATCAGTTCGAGCGTTTGCGCGCGCCCCACGGACGACTCGAGCGACTCCCCGTCGTACGCGCCCGCCACGGGTGACACCATGATCTCGTCGACGCCGTATTGCGCGGCGAAAGCGGCGAGCTGGCCCTGCACGTCGGCCCCCGTGCCGACGAACCACTTCTGCCGGCTCGAGGCGATCATCGACTCGGCCATCGCGTCCCACGGGTCGGCCTTCGCCTGCTCCACGGTCTCGAGCGGTGTCAGCGGGCGGCCGGTGCGGATCCGCGCCATCATCCGCAGCTGCGGCAGCGCGCGCTCCTCGGCCTCTTCGGCGGTGGGAGCGGCGACGACGTTCGCGGTGACGAAGGTCCGCGGACCCTCGCCCGACTCGTTCGGCTGGAACTGATCGCGGTACAGCCGCAGCGCGTGCTCGAGGCCTTCGCCCGCGAAGTGGTTGGCGAACACGTACGGCAGTCCGAAACTCGCCGCGAGCTGCGCGGAGTAATCGCTCGAGCCGAGCAGCCAGATCTGCGGCATCCCGGATGCCAACGGTGTGGCCTTCACCTGATACTCGGTGCCCGAGGTGAACCGTACCGTCGCCCCCTCGGGCGAGGTGAGCGCCATGATGTCGGTGACATGGTCGGGGAAGCGCGAGACGTCGCTCGTCGTGCCCGAGCGGTTCAGCAGTTGCGTGATGACCGGGTCGCTTCCGGGAGCGCGGCCGATGCCGAGGTCGATCCGGTCCGGGGCGATCGCCTCCAGCGCGGCGAACTGCTCGGCGACGATCAGGGGGGAGTGGTTCGGCAGCATGACGCCGCCGGACCCCACGCGGATGCGCGAGGTGCGGGCGGCGGCAGCGGCGATCAGCACGGGGGGAGTCGTCGACGCGACAGCGGGCATGTTGTGATGCTCGGCGAACCAGTACCGGCGGTATCCGAGACGATCCGCGCGCTCCACCAGGTCGAGGGCCGAAGCCACGGCTTGGGCGCTGGTCTGTCCCGCACGAACCGGGACGAGGTCGAGAACAGAGAGGGAGGGCATCACCCCCCTCACAACCCCGGGGACACGTTCCGTATTCCGCGAGTGCCCGGACGGCAACCCCCCTGGCCGCATCTCGCCGAGCCGCCTAGCCTCCCGGGCATGAGCGACGATCGGGCAGGCGAGGCGAAATCCGCGGGGCAGACGATGGTGCAGACGCAGATCGCGATCGACGAGGCGTCCTTCTTCCTCGCGCAGGGGCAGGATCTTCCCGAGCTGAGGTCGCGGATCGAACAAGCCGTCCAGGCGGGTGGCCGTTTCGTCTCCTTCGTCGTCGTCGGCAATCGTGAGGTGAGTGCCCTCTTCACGCCGAACTCCCGCGTGGCCCTCTCTGCGGAGACGGTCGAGTACGACGCGCGCGACACGGGCGACGCCGACGATTCGTACGGGGGCTTCTTCGACGCCTGAGCCGGCGGCATCCACCCTCAGCTTTCTCTCAGGAAATCGCCGTGACGAATCCTCTTCCCGCCGCGTCTCACTGATGACATCGCGGGACACACGGTCCCGGAGACGACGGAAGGAAAGTGCAATGGCCACCCCCACCACTCCCGCCACCCCCACCACCGCCACGAAGGACGGCGGCTCGACCGTCATCGTCGACGCCGTCGTCGCGAAGGTCGCCGGCATCGCCGCGGCCGAGGTTCCCGGCGTCCACGCCCTCGGCGGGGGAGCTGCCCGCGTGATCGGCAACATCCGCCAGGCCGTCGGCGCGAAGGACTACGCCCAGGGCGTGAACGTCGAGGTGGGCGAAACCGAGGTCGCCGCCGACATCGCGATCCAGGTCGACTACCCCGAGCAGCTGCAGCGGGTGGCCTCGAACGTCCGCGCCGCGGTGCACCAGGCCATCACCGAGCTCGTCGGCATGAAGGTCGCCGAGATCAACGTCACCGTGGTCGACGTCTACATCCCGGGCGACGACGACGTGGACGACACGCGCGTCAGCTGACTTCCGTCGGAAGGGGCGTCGCCGAGAGGCGGCGCCCCTTCCGCGTACCCGGATGCCGAGCCCCCGGGCCGGGCGTCATCCTCTGCCGTGGCGACGGTCGGAATCGCGGACGGGCGGCTGACCTGGGCACGGAAGAAGGCATCCGCGATGCACCGCACCGTCGCGGGATCCTTCTGCGGTGCAGCCTCCTCGAAGGAAGCGGCCGCGTCGAGCTCGTTCGCGACGAACCTCTCGAGCACGTCCGGCGGGGCGCCGGTGCCCAGCTCGCGCGTCTGCGCTTTCACGGCGATCAGGTCGGTTGCGGCGTTGCGGACAGCATCGTCGACATCGCCCTCCGCGAGCAGGCGAGGAAGGTCCATCGGCGGAACCACGGCGTCGGGGTGCGTCGCGAGCCAGCGGAGGGCGGCGGCCGGTCGCAGGGCGTAGAAGAACCGCTTCAGCGTAACCGCGCCCGCTCGCTGCTGACGGCCGACATGCAGATAGTGACGGCCGATCGCCCCGCGCTCCACCGTCTCCTCGGCCAGCGCGAGCAACTCCGCGCGGAACCGCTCGTCGCCCGTGTAGACGATCGGCGAGTTGAGCCATTCGATGGCCGTGGCGTTTCCCTTCACGACGAGCGCGACGGTCTTGGCGAGGTCCCAGCCGTTGACGTCGAAGGTCTCATCGAGCGGAGTCTCGATCACGTCCCGCTCCGGCCACAGCGAGAGGTAGCTCTCCATCGGTCGGATGAAGAGGAAGCGGCAGTCGTAGTCGCTGTCGGGCGAGGGGAATCCCCACGCGCGGCTGCCGCTCTCGATCGCCCACGGGATCCGTACCCGGTGCTCGGCCTCGACCGAAGCCAGTCTGCGGTCGATCTCGGCGACGACGGTCGGGTCGAGGGAGGGTGGGACGGCACGCATCGCTCGACGATACCGTCGAGGCGCGGAGGCTGCGCTCAGCCGCCGTGCCGCACCTCGGCGTAGGCGTCGAGGGCCCGCCTGCGTGTCTCGCCGAGGTCGACCATCGGCTCCGGCGGGTTCTCGCCGAGGTACTCCGGTGCCCACTCCCGCACGTACGCGTCGTGCGGGTCGAACTTCTTGCGCTGGGTGTCGGGGTTGAAGACGCGGAAGTACGGGGCCGCATCCGCGCCGGATCCCGCGACCCACTGCCAGTTGAATGGGTTGCTCGCGGCATCCGCGTCCACCAGGCAGTCCCAGAACCACTGCTCGCCGTGGCGCCAGTCGATCAGCAGGTTCTTGATGAGGAAGGATGCCGTGACCATCCGCACCCGATTGTGCATGACCCCGGTGTGCCAGAGCTGGCGCATCCCGGCGTCCACGACCGCGACGCCCGTCTTCCCCTGCTGCCAGGTCTCGAGGTGCGCGCGGTTGAGCTCCGGCCAGGGGAACGCGTCGAAGTTCCGTCGCCAGTTCGCGGTGGCGATGTCGGGGGAGTGGTACGTCACGTGCCACGCGAACTCGCGCCACACGAGCTCGGAGAGGAAGCCGCTCGCGCTCTGCGCGTGCTCCCCCGAACCGCGGTGCTCGATCGTGTCGTGCCAGACCTGATAGGGACTCAGCTCGCCCCAACGCAGGCGCGGGGAGAGGTTCGAGGTCGCCCCTCCCGCGAACTCGTCGCGGTACTTCGCGTAGTCCCCGAGGTCCTCGTCGAGGAACTCCTTCAGCCGCGCCGTGCCGGCGGGCTCACCCGGTTCCCACGTCTCGCGCAGCCCGCCCGCCCAGTCGGGCTTCGTCGGCAGCAGCGCCCAGACGCTCAGATCGTCGCCGTCGATGCGTCCATCGAACCCGGGGACGTTGCGGGCTTCGGGCATCGGCGGACGCGGGGCGGGGAGCTTCTGCACCGCACGCGCGAACGGGCTGTAGACCCCGTACGGCTTGTCGGCCTGCGTGCGGACCGTCCACGGTTCGTAGAGCAGGTTCGCCGCGAACGACGCGACGGTCACCCCGTCGCCGCGCAGCTTCTCCTTGAGTCCGGCGTCGATCTCGCGTTCGACCCCGCCGTAGCGTCGGTTCCAGAACACCGCCCCCGCGCCGATCTCCTCGACCACGGCCGGGACGACCTCGGATGAGCGACCCCGACGCAGCACGAGCCGGCCGCCCCGCTCCTCGAGCCGTTCGCCGAGGGATGCCAGAGACCCGTGCAGCCACCAACGCGCCGCCCCGCCGATCCGGCGCACCCCGTCCGACTCCTCGTCGAGGACGTACAGGGCCACGATCGGCTCGTCGCGGTCGAGGGCCGCACGCAGGGCGGGGTTGTCGGTCAGGCGCAGGTCGTCACGGAACCACACGATCGAGGGCGAAGCCATCCTTCGACGCTATCCACCCCGGCATCCGCGATTCCGGGCTTGACACCCGCCGCGCGCGGCGCGCGCCCGCCGCCGGTCTGCGAAGCCGCACTCGTTCGCCGAGGACGCATCCGATGTGCGCCGATTTCCGGCGTTCTCGACGAACAGGTACGTTCTCGGCGACCGGCGACCGGCGACCGGCGACCGGCGACCGGCGACCGGCGACCGGCGACCGGCGACCGGCGACCGGCGACCGGCGACCGGCGACCGGCGACCGGCGACCGGCGACCGGCGACCGGCGACCGGCGACCGGCG
>Ga0256408_1000167_pt1 | contig 87056 bp, 64 predicted proteins | sample PhyAR1_FD_185998 | JGI IMG/M metagenome (GOLD analysis project Ga0256408, IMG submission 185998) | Leaf surface microbial communities from alfalfa plants in UC Gill Tract Community Farm, Albany, California, United States - DLSL A.R1 | ecosystem: Host-associated > Plants > Phyllosphere >...
TGGACCTGGCGGCGGTGGCGATCACCGTCGGCAGCGTGACGGCGGACAACGTGCTGAACGCGGCGGAGAAGGGCCAGGACCTGGTGCTGTCGGGCGCGACGGCGAACGTGGAGGCCGGTCAGCCGGTAACCGTGACGTTCGGCGGCAGGACGTACCGCACCGAGGTTGACGCCGACGGCAACTGGAGCCTGACGGTGCCGGCCGCGGACCTGGCGGGGCTGAAGGACGGCGACGCGGTGGTGCAGGCGGGCGTCAGCAGCGTCAGCGGCAACGCGGCGACGGCGGGGCGCGAGTACAGCGTGGACGCCACGGCGCCGTCGCTGACCATCGGCACCGTCAGCGGCGACAACGTGCTGAACGCGGCGGAGGCGGGGCGCGACCTGACCCTGAGCGGCACCAGCACGGCGGAGGCGGGGCAGACCGTCACCGTGACCTTTAACGGCCGTGAGTACAGCACCGGGGTGCAGGCGGACGGCAGCTGGACGCTGGACGTGCCGGCGGCGGACCTGGCGGGCATCGCCAACGGTAGCGCCAGCGTGACGGCCTCCGTAGCGGACAAGGCGGGCAACCCGGCGAGTACCGGCAGCACCCTGTTTGTAGACACTACCGTCCCGGTGCTGACCATCAACACCGTGGCGGGCGACGACGTGATCAACGCGGCGGAACACGGCCAGGCGCAGATCATCAGCGGCTCAGTAACGGGCGCGCAGACCGGTGACGTGGTGACGGTCACCCTCGGTGACAAGTCGTACACCACCACGCTGGACGCGTCAGGTAACTGGAGCGTGGGCGTGCCGGCGGCGGACGTGAGCGCACTGAATGCAGGCGCTTACACCATCACGGCGGCGCTGACGGACAAGGCAGGCAATAGCAACAGTGCACAACACACGGTGAATGTAACGCTGTCTTCACCTGAGCTGACGATTAACGCCATCGCTATCGATGATGTGATCAACGCGGCGGAAAAAGGTGCTGACCTGGTGCTGTCTGGTACCACCACGAACGTTGAGGCGGGGCAGCAAGTGACGCTGACCTTCGGCGGAAAAACTTACAGCGCTGAGGTAGGTACTAATGGCAGCTGGAGTTACACCGTGCCGGCCGCCGACCTGGCGGGCCTGAAGAACGGCGACGCGGTAGTGCAGGCCAGCGTCAGCAACGTTAGCGGCAATGGCGTCACGGCAGAGCGCGGATATACCGTGGATGCCAGCACGCCTACGCTGACCATCGATACCATCAGCGGCGACAACATGCTGAATGCTGCCGAAGCGGGTCAGGATCTGACGCTGTCCGGCACCAGTAGCGCTGAAGCGGGACAAATTGTCACCGTGACCTTTAACGGCAAGGAGTACAGCACCGAGGTGCTGGCAAACGGCAGCTGGACGCTGGACGTGCCGGCGGCGGACATGGCAGAGATTGCTGATGGCACCGCTATCGTGACGGCTTCCGTGGCAAATCAGTCTGGCAACCCGGCATCGGCGAGCCATAACCTGACGGTGGATGTGACCGTGCCGGTGGTGACCATTAATACCGTGGCGGGCGACGATGTGATCAACGCGGTGGAGCATGGCCAGGCGCAGATTATCAGCGGATCGGCGAGCGGCGCAGCAGCGGGAGATGTGGTGACGGTCACCATCGGTGACAACTCCTGGACGACAACGCTGAATGCGGCGGGTAACTGGAGCGTCGGGATTCCGGCAGCGGCTATCTCTGCCCTGCAGGACGGCACCGTGACGATCGGCGTATCGGTAACCGACGCGGCGGGCAACACCGGCGGCGACACGCACAACGTGACCGTGGAAACCGGTGTGCCATCGTTGGGCTTCGATGCCATCAGCGGTGATAACGTGTTGAACGCTGTGGAAAAAGGTCAGGATCTGACCGTCAGCGGCACCAGCAGCGGTCTGGCGGAAAATACCACCGTGACTGTGACGCTGAACGGTAAAAACTATGAGGCGAGCACCACCGCGAACGGCAGCTGGACCCTGACGGTTCCGGCCACTGACGTCGCGAATCTGGTGGATGGCGGCAGCTATTCACTGAGCGCCTCGGCGCAAAGTAGCGCAGGTAACAGCGCTGCCGCGACGGATAGCATCAGTGTCGACACCACTGCGCCAGTGATCAGCATCGCCACTCTGGCCGGGGATAATGTACTTAATGCTGCTGAGCAACAGCAGCCACTGACCATTAACGGCTCCACCAGTGCGGAAGCGGGACAAACCGTCAGGGTAACGCTGGGCGAGAAAACCTATGAAACCACCGTGTCGAGCGATGGCACCTGGACGCTCAATGTTCCGGCCAGCGACCTCGCTGAGCTCGATGAGGGCGCGCTGACGGTAACAGCATCAGTTAATGATAAAGCGGGCAACAACGGTCAGGCGACGCATCCACTGACGGTCGATACCGTGGCACCTACAGTCACCATCAATACCGTGGCAGGCGATGATATCGTCAATAACAGCGAGCAACTGGCGGGACAAACCGTCAGCGGCACCAGCACGGCTGAACAAGGCCAGACGGTAATCGTGACGTTTGGCGATCGCAACTGGCAGACGACAGTGGATGCCGACGGAAACTGGTCGGTGTTTATTCCGGGACGAGATTTCCTCGGCCTGAGCGATGGTGGCTATGAAATTACGGCCTCCGTTAGCGATAAAGCGGGTAACCCGGGCAGCACCAGTCGTGATGTCACGCTGAGTGGTGAGGTGCCGACAATTACCGTCGATACCTTTGCCGGTGATGACATTGTCAGCGCCGCCGAGCACGGTACGCCGCTGGTAATTAGCGGAACGACTACGGCACCGGTTGGCGAAAGGGTAACCATTACGCTGAACGACAAAACCTATACCACAACCGTGCAGGAAGGAGGCCGCTGGAGCTATACCGTTGGCAGTGCAGATGTGACGGCTCTCGCCGATGGCGGAGCCTATGTGATTAACGCCCAGGTCAGCAATGCCATTGGCAATAGCGCCAGCGACGATCGCACCGTAACCGTTGAACTGGCCGCGCCATCGATGGGTATAAGCATTGATTCGCTGCAAAACGACACCGGGCTGAGCGCCACTGACTTCATTACCAATGATAGTCAGGTGGTCGTGCAGGGATCGCTGACGGCGCAACTTGGTAATAATGAGAAGGCGCAAATCAGCCTTGACGGCGGCGTAAGCTGGATCGATCTGACCGTTACCGCAACCAACTGGAGCTATAGCGACAGTCGGACCCTGACCGATGGCTCGTACACCTATCAGGTGCGGGTAGTCGATAACGCCGGGAATGTCGGCGCGACGGACAGCCAGATCGTGGTCGTAGATTTGACTGCGCCAGTAGCACCTACCATTACAGTGGATGCTATCACTCAGGATACTGGCCTGTCAGACAGCGACTTTATCACCAGTGATAATCAGATAACCCTGAGCGGAACGCTGGGTGCAGGACTGGGTAATGGTGACCATGCGCAGATCAGTATCGACGGCGGTGTAACCTGGACGGATGTTAACGTCAGTGGTCTGAAGTGGACTTATGTAGATGGTCGGACGTTGCAGGATGGTGATTATAACTACCAGCTTCGTGTTATCGATGATGCGGGTAATATCAGCGCCACCACCAACCAGGTGGTGACGATTGATACCACCGGCCCGGCTGCCAGTAAAACCGTCAGCATCGACAGCATCAGCGACGATACCGGACTGAGCAACAGTGACTTTATCACCAATGATACCTCGCTGACGCTGCACGGCTCACTGGGCGCAACGCTGGCCGCTGACGAATTTGTCCAGATCAGCCTGGATGGGGGTAACAGCTGGCAGAACGTCACGGTGATCGGTACTAACTGGAACTTCACCGATGGTCGTACGCTGGAAAACCAGACCTACAATTATTGGGTTCGGGTGGTCGACACCGCAGGTAACGTCGGTGCGACGGCACAGCAACAGGTGACGGTCGATACCATTGCGCCTGATGCGGCTATCACCGTATCGGTGGACAACATCACGGTTGACACCGGCTTTGATAATAACGACTTCCTGACCAGCGCAACCTCGTACACGCTGCACGGCACGCTTGGCGCAGGTCTCGGTGCGAACGAGTTTGTTCAGGTTAGTATGGATGGCGGCACGACATGGGTGTATGCGACGGTAGATGGCACCAGCTGGAGCTACACCGATGCACGCACGCTGACTGACGGTGCGTATAACTATCAGGTACGCGTGGTGGATGTGGCGGGTAACGTTGGCGCAACTACTTCGCAGAGAGTGACGGTTGATACCGAGGCACCGCAGTATGGCATCACAGTTGATGCTATCAGTGAAGATACCGGACAGTCTGACAGTGACTTTATCACTAACGACACCTCGTTAACCGTTAGCGGTTCGATTGGCAGTACGCTGGCCAGCGATGAACGTGTGCAGATTAGCCTCGACGGCGGCACCACCTGGGTTGATGCTACGGTAACCAATCGAAGCTGGAGCTATACCGATACCCGTGAACTGACTGATGGCGACTACACCTATCAGGTGCGGATTATTGATCAGGCAGGAAACGTCGGATCAACCGCCCAGCAGGTAGTGACGGTAGATACCACGCCGCCATCGACCCAGGGGACGGTGGTCAGCTACACCGATGAAACCGGAGAGCGTCAGGGTGATTTCGGTGCTTCTGTCGCTACCGATGACACCTCGCCGGTCATTAACGGCTCGCTGAATCAGGCGCTGGCAGACGGTGAAATCGCCGAGCTGTACCGTGATGGTGTGCTGTTGGGTCAGGTAACGATGAATGGTGCCACCAGCTGGTACTTCCAGGACAGTTCTTTGCGGGACGGTAATCACACCTACGTGATGCGCATTACCGATACGGCAGGGAACTATACCGATTCGGACGACTTTGTGCTGAAGGTGGATACCAGCGTACCCACCACTACCGCTGTGATAACTGCACAGACTACCACCGATACCACGCCGATTATCAGCGGCACCGTATCGGCGGCGCTGGCTAATGGCGAGTATCTGGTGGTTACCGTTGACGGTAAAACCTACACCTCAGAAACCGGTGGTGCCGTGGTTGTCGATCCGAATAACAGCACCTGGTATTTGCAGATCCCGGACAGCGCTGCACTGGGCATTAACAGCTACGATGTGACGGCGCAGGTGAAAAGCAGTGCGGGCAACGGCAATACCACCGGTATTGCTAACGGTAGCCTGACGGTAGGCACTGAATCGATCAATACCAGTTGGGCCAGCTCAGCCGGTGTCGCCGATAACTCGACGATGACCCTTGGTCTGAACAGCAGCGGTCTGTGGAATATCATTGCCAATGGGCAGTCATACTCCAGCAGCGCAATATCAAGCTATTCTGATACCGCGCTGACTAACACCCGTGGGGCAAATGTGGTGAGTCAGACATCGGCTGACTTTGACCGAAACGGTACCGCGGATGTGTTTGGTACCGAGACCTCCTATGCTGGATCCACGCAGGTGATGTGGACCTACAACGGCTCCAGCTATACCGCCAGCCAGCTGGCAGTGGGTACTACCATCTGGTACGGCGGCGTCATGGCCTACGATAAGACCGGTGACGGCTATGTTGATCTTGCCTACGGCGATGCGGGTTTTGACTCCAAAACCTATGTGGTGAACAACAACGGCACACTGGTGGCGGATGGCACCAATGGGAATGGAGGATTTGCTGGTCAATTCGTCACCGGTCGCGAGATCTCCGGCGTCGATATTAATAACGATGGTACGGTGGATATTGTTCAGCATACCAATCTCAGCGGTGCAAACTCGATGACCGTTATTAACAACAACGGTAACGGCACGCTGTCCATTGGGCAGAACCTGACGGGGGTGTTTGTGGCTAACGCCGCTAATACCACCAACGCAGCGTCGATGACCTGGGCAGATTTTAATGGCGACGGCTATATGGATCTCTACATCGGCAGCAGCCTGAACAATACCGGCGGCGTGATCTATTACAACGACGGTAACGGTCAGCTCTCGGCAGCCAAGAGCGCGGTAGAAGCCTCGAATGCGACTGCCGGTTACTTGTCGGTAGCGGTAGACTGGAACGGCGATGGCCAAATGGATGTGATTAAGCTCAGCACCTACAGCGCATCACAGACTGCCACTTTGTTTACTAATAACAATCATGGCAGTTCCTGGACGACCACTCAGTTGGCGTCCAGCCTGGTGAACGTGACCGGTATCGCTGCGCTGGATTACAACTGGGACGGCACGCAAGACCTGCTGATTTCCCAGCGTAATGGTCAGGTCGTTTACGTGCAGAACAACCAGGCAATTGCTGACGGCACCGCAATGCATCTGCGTATCGTCGACAGCGAGGGGATCAACGTTTACTACGGTAACACCGTTAATCTGTATAACGCTGCTGGCGCACTGGTGGCCTCGCAGATTATCAATGCCCAGTCGGGGATTGGGGTAAACGACAGCTCGGCGCTGGTGAGTTTCTATGGCCTGAATCCGAATGAAACCTACAGTGCTGAAATTGTGAAGATCACTAACGGGGTCTCTGACAATGTCACCTGGGATGGACTGGAAGCGGGCAACGGTAAGGAAAGCTATGTTCTGACGGCGGAAGCGGCCAACGGAGGCAATAGCGGTACTATCACCGGTACTGGCTATAACGACACGTTTATTGCTGAAGAGGGAACCTATACCTATAACGGTTCCGGCGGCTGGAATACGACATCCGATCATGATACCTGGAGCAGCACCGGTGGTATGGACGTGGTGGATTATCGTAACGCAACGTCTGGTGTGACGGTTGACCTGAGCATTTCCACCGCGCAGGACACCGGTTTTAACACCTCACGACTGGTGAATATTGAAGGTATTACCGGCTCCGATTTCGATGACGTTATCACCGGCAACAGCGGCGATAACCTGTTCGAAGGACGCGGCGGCAATGACACCTTTAATATCGGTAGCGGCGGTCACGATACGCTGTTGTACAAGCTGATCAACGCAGCAGATGCTACCGGCGGTAACGGCAGCGATGTGGTGAACGGCTTCACCGTCGGAACCTGGGAAGGAACGGCGGACACTGACCGGATTGATCTGCGTGAACTGCTTACCGGCAGCGGTTATACCGGTAGCGGATCGGCGAGTTATGTAAACGGCGTGGCGGCTCTCGATGCCGGAGCGGGCAACCTCACCGATTACATTCGCGTAGTACAGAACGGCAGTAACACCGAGATCCAGATCGATCGTGATGGCAGCGGAGGTCAATTCGATCCGACCACGGTGGTAACGCTGAATGGCGTACAAACCGATCTTGCTACCTTGCTGGCAAACCATCAGTTGTTAGTTGTGTAGTTAAACGGGCCGCGGAGAGTGAATCTCCGCGGCATTTTGCTGTTCTTTACAACACTATCAGTAACCATAATAAAAACATGGTATTTTCGATCCAGTTGGCAATTATTCGATTTCTAACCAATTGTTTTAGAAATCATTTAAGTTTGTAACGATCGCGCTGACAGGAAGTAACATTATGAAGACTCATCCGCAGTTTGAACCCTGGCTTCAGGCCATGCTCATCGTTGCTAAACACTATCGCCTCGACTTTTCTCAGGAACATGTTCGGGTCACTATCAGTCATGAAAGTCAGTCGCCTCGTCAGTTGGTACTGGAAGATATGGCGCGTCAACTCGGTCTCGGATTACGCATCGTACCGGCGGATAGCGCACTGCTCGATCCCTGGCGTTTACCGCTGTTGGCGGAATTTACCGGCGGACAAATCGCGGTCATCAACCGCATGGATAAAGACGGCAACGTTTGCCTGCAATTCAGCGGCGACGGCGGCCTTGAAACCGTATTAACACGTGAAGAGCTGGGCACGCGACTCAAAATGTTGGTGGTGCTGCGCCCATTGGAGTCCACTCCGGATGCACGCGTTGATGACTATATTAAACCGTATGAGAAAAACTGGTTCTGGCAACTGGCGCTGAAAGACTGGCGTCGGTACAGCGATATTATGCTGGTCGCGCTGGCGGCTAACGTACTGGCGCTGTCAGGAATGGTTTTCTCCATGCAGGTGTATGACCGCGTGGTGCCATCGCAGTCTGAAGCAACATTGTGGGTATTGTTCGGCGGCGTAATGCTGGCGATTTTTTTTGAATTTATTATGCGCATGCTGCGCGTGCATATTTCTGATGTAATCGGTAAACGTGCCGATCTGCGTATCTCTGAACGCGTCTTCGCTCATGCCATGCGCATTAAAAACGGTGCGCGTTCGAAATCCACCGGTTCGTTTATCGCCCAGATCCGCGAACTGGAATCGGTGCGTGAACTGATCACGTCCACCACCATCGCGGCGATATCGGACCTGCCGTTCTTCCTGCTGTTTGTGTTTATTCTGTGGATGATCGGCGGGCCGCTGGTATTGGTGGTTCTGCTGGCGGTGCCGCTGCTGCTTATCCCCGGACTATTGGTTCAGCGGCCGCTGGGCAGGCTCTCAAGTGAAGGAATGCGCGAATCGGCAATCCGTAACGCCACGCTGGTTGAGGCGGTGCAGGGCCTTGAAGACATCAAACTGATGCGTGCAGAGCAACGTTTTCAGAATCAATGGAATAATACCAGTGACGTAGCGGCCAGTGTGGGAATGAAACAACGCTGGCTGACCGGATTACTGCTTACCTGGACGCAGGAAGTTCAGTCCATCGTCTATGCGGTGGTGCTGCTTGTTGGCTGCTATCTGGTGATTGCCGGTGATATGACCACCGGCGCACTGGTGGGCACCTCTATCCTTGCCTCACGCACCATTGCGCCGCTGGCGCAAATTTCCGGCGTGCTGTCACGTTGGCAGTCGGCGAAAGTAGCGCGTAAAGGGCTGGATGATTTGATGCAGCGGCCAATCGATGAGCCGCAACGCGGCAAAAAAGTCCATAAAGCGCATCTGCGCGGTAATTATCAGCTTGAAGATCTCGGGTTTTATTACGATGAAGAAGAGAAGCTGAATGTACTGAATATCTCACGCCTGCAAATCAAGGCCGGTGAAAAAATTGCGCTGCTGGGCCGCAACGGTTCAGGAAAAAGTACCTTGTTACAGCTGCTGGCCGGTATGCAGGAGCCGCAGCAGGGCAGCATTCTGCTGGATGATATTTCTCTCAGTCATCTTGACCCGGCGGACGTACGCCGTGATATGCAGTTACTCAGCCAGCAGGCGCGGCTGTTCTTTGGTTCGGTGCGGGACAACATTATGTTGGGCAACCCACTGGCAACCGATGAAGAGATTCATCATGCGCTGACTATCAGCGGTGCGCTGGATTTTGTGCGTAAGCAGAAAATGGGGCTTAACTATGTCATTAGTGAAGGCGGTGCCGGATTGTCTGGCGGGCAGCGTCAGGCACTGTTGCTGGCCCGTGCGCTATTGACCTCGCCGAATATTCTGCTGCTTGACGAACCGACGGCCTGGCTGGATGAGGTCAGTGAGAAGCAGTTTATCCATCATCTGAATAACTGGCTCGGTAAGCAGCGCACACTGGTGGTGGCAACCCATCGCCTGCCGATTCTCGAACTGGTAGACCGCATCATCGTGCTGGATAACGGCCGCATAGTCATGGACGGGCCGCGTGATGCCATTTTACGTGAGCACGGTATGACGCCGCAGAAACCCGCGCCGAAAGCGCCGCAGCGTACCGTCACAATGAAGAAAGAGCCGCCGGCGAAAACCACTTCAGAGCGAGGAACGGTATGAATGATTTTAGCCGTTTTAATCGCGGCCTGCGTGAGCCGCGCCTGCCGCGCTCCACGCTGGTTGCATGGAGCCTGTTTGCGCTACTGGCGGTATTTGTTATCTGGGCGAGCCTGTTTAATCTGGATGAGGTAACTACCGGCAGTGGCAAAGTGGTGCCGTCCTCGCATGAACAAGTGATTCAGTCGCTGGAAGGCGGCATTATCCATAAATTGTTTGTTCATGAGGGCGATATTGTTGAACGTGGCCAGCAGCTGGCGCAGCTGGACCGGACAAAAACCGAGTCGGGCGTGCTGGAGAGCGGGTCGCGTCTTAACGCTGCTTTAGCCACCGCGGCACGCCTTAACGCTGAAGTTAACTCGCGAGAACTGGTGTTTCCCGCCGAGCTGGACGACGATACCGATTTGGTCAGGCAGGAGACGGCACTTTATCAATCACGCCGCGAAAGCCTGGAAAAGGGATTAGAAGGTTTACGTCAGGGCGTAGCGCTGGTGCAGCGCGAACTTTCGCTGACCCAGCCGTTAGTCAAGCAGGGGGCGGCAAGTAGTGTTGAAGTGCTTCGTCTTCAGCGTCAGAAAAACGAGCTGGAGAATAAGATCACCGAAATGCAAAATCAGTATTATGTGCGCGCGCGTGAAGAGTTAGCCAAAGCGAATGCGGAAATTGAAGCTCAGCGCTCGGTAATGCGCGGGCGTGAAGATTCCCTGACCCGGCTGACCTTTAATGCGCCGGTTCGTGGCATAGTAAAAGATATCGACGTTACTACCGTCGGGGGGGTTATTCCACCCAACGGAAAATTAATGAGTCTGGTGCCGCTGGACGATCAGATGTTAATTGAGGCTAAAATTTCACCACGCGATGTCGCCTTTATCCATCCCGGACAAAAAGCGCTGGTAAAAATTACTGCTTACGACTATTCGATTTACGGTGGGCTGGAAGGTGAAGTTACGTTGATTTCACCGGATACCATTCAGGATGAAGTTAAGCGAGATGTGTACTACTATCGGGTATACATTCGTACTTCCAGCAATCATCTGGTCAATAAACAAGGTAAGGAATTCCCGATCTTTCCTGGCATGATTGCGACCGTTGATATTAAAACCGGCAGTAAAACCATCCTCGATTACTTGCTGAAACCGTTAAATAAAGCGAAGGAAGCGCTGCGCGAAAGATAAAAAAAATGGCGATCGCTAATAGCGGTCGCCATTTACATTTATGCCGGCAAGTTACAATCAGTCGTCATCTTATGAGCATCGGCTGAAAGGTGAGTTTATTCAGTCGGGTGAATGTTAAGATAATGGGTAATGTAAGCAAAGTATAACCCGGCGTAATTTTCTACCAGCTGAATAAAGCTGGGATAAATTTCAATTGAGCCATTTTCACGCTCTTTCAAGTATCCGGCATTTTGTGCTGCTTTGATCAACCTGTTGACATGGATGCGTGATACACAGAACTCTTTTGCCAGTATGCTGGCAGAATAATCAATCACTGCTCCTCGACCATTCATGGTTTTGGTCGCCTGCAGATAAAGATACAGCATGATCATGCGCCCGCCATCTTTTTCTATAAACAGGCCGACTTCTGGCAGTATTTTTTTAAATGTCACTCCGCGAAAAAGATATTCAGCAGCGCGACGAAAAAAATTATGGCGTAAAGTGTCATTATCCAGCATATCAACATTTGTGTTGTAGGCGGGAAACAGTATGTTTACCGGTAAAAATGCACCTGACATATATCTTTTAAGCTCATCCAGACCCTTTTGCGTTGGCTGGATTAAAACTTTGCGCCGATCCTCCTCGCTACGCCAGGTCTTAATGCGATGGGTGGTTTTCAGTAATGTAATAATCGCGATAACACTGTTAGGGCTGGCAATTTTATAGCGTGAGCATAAGGTTTTTATATCTGAAACGGACGAGGCCTGGTTGCCAAAAACGAAGCAACACATTGAAAGTATTATATTAAATCTCGATTCCTGTAGCATTGTTTTATAAAAAAGCGGTTGTTTCTTATAAATTTCATCATTGATGCGAAAGTGTTCTCTGATGGCTTCGTTAAATCGCGGGTTATTTTTTATAATGTTACTTCGGCACAGCAATGCCTTTGAGGAAATATGTATTTCCATATATTTTCCTGTGTCAAATCGTATCAATGATTGTTGATTTGTATCTCTCTCTTATATGAGTCGACATCTATATTATACATGCAGTGAATGCATATTACTTTTTATATTTGCAAAGAACGGCAGTTTGATGTGCCGATTTGTGCGTTATCCAGTTTTTAGCATCTGTGATGTAAATCAGATGTTAAGACTCTATTTCAATGAAAATCTTTGCGTTAACTTACTATGGTAATTAGTCCAGATATGTACACCGTGGTCATAATAACAATGATTTTTATAATGTTTTTAAACAGGCAGGATAATCAGAGCAGTTGGCGCCGTTTTTTTGTGGTAATTTAATTATGGTGGTAATGTTTTTCATTTGTTATCATTCTGGCTGTTGACAATAGAGTGAAGACCATTGATCAATGGTTTGCTTTGGTTTTTAACAGTATATTAACTTCTGTCTGTGATTATAAATTTGCTATGCAAAGAGGCAGTGACATTTAATTCCTTATTTTTTCTTTCACCAGTTTTAAGATAAGTTCACTTTTATTTTAGATGTTGCTTATTTTTTTTAGGATATTACTTAAAGGAGAGGGTCATGGCCAGGATTGCTGATGGTAACGCTCAGAACCCCTATACAAACGCTTATATAATCTCAGCGTGTAGCTTTGCCTATGAAGGCCTTTCGCGCCTTCTGGCAGGTAAAGGTATCGACGCTTCACGCGTTGTATACGATGCTGATCATGTTAAAAAAGATGAGCTTGACGTTATTTTCAGAGCCAGTGAAATTCGCATTTCCGTGTTTTTGCAGGGGGATGTTAGCTCGGTTCTCAGTACGCTTAAAAAACTGGTTTTCCTGCTGAATTATTCTCATAAGCCGGTTTCGGTGCTGATCCTCTGTAGCCTGCCCTTAAGTTGGTTATACCGCATGTTGTTATCGCTGGTTTATGATAAAGATAAAATATCAGCGATTCGCGTGGCGGGCTCATCGCTGACGTGCCATGAGATTGTTCAGGATGATTTCCACCTGCTGGAAGTGGCGGCAAGAATGGAAGAGCGCTTGACCGGCAGCGTTTATAACGGATTAAGCAGCCGGGAGCTGGACGCGGTACTGAGTTTTTATCGCGGCGTGCCGGTGAAAGTACAATCGCGCCGGTTGGGGCTTGCCGATAAAACCATCTATACCCATCGGCATGAAGGTCTGCGCAAAATGCAATTTATTCAGCGCTGGCTCAATGATGCAAAAATGACCAGGGATTTATCGCGTAATATCCGGGATTCTCAGCTATCAAAAATACAGAATGTTGAAAGTGTTTTTAATGATGACATTGAAAGTAAAGGGATTTTTCCTGTCTATCAGGTGATAACCAACAGAAAAAAACAGGCCACCGGTTTTGAAATTTTGTTGCGCTGGCGTCGAAACGGGCGCATTCAGAAACCGGCAGAATTCCTGACGCATCTGAATAACAAAAATACCTGGCTGAAACTTACAGCATTGGTACTGGATGCTGCGGTACGTGGAATCAATAAATATAACGGCAAATACTTTTTCTCAGTAAATATACCCCCCGAGCTCTCTTCAGGAGATGCCTTGCCGGGCATGGCAAAGAAAGCCGTTGAACTGCTGCATCAGCCAGAATGGGCTGACAGACTGGTGTTTGAGTTTGCTGAAAGCATCGACGTAACCAAAGATCCAAGAATTCCGGTTACCATGAACCGTATCCGTCAGATCGGTTGTCGCCTGGTGCTTGATGACTGCTTCTCCAACGACCATGTTATGTTTCCGGTACGGCATGTTCATTTTGATGGTCTGAAGCTCGATAAAGATCTGGTGGATAAATTTGGCAGTAATGAGAGTGATTGCAGCCTGATAAAAGCTATCTTGTATTACAGCGAAATGACAGAAACCCTCTGCACTGCCGAAGGTGTCGACAGTGAGGATAAATTTGAAACGCTGATCGCAATGGGAGTGAATAGCTTCCAGGGATTCTATCTCTCCGAACCGGTCAAAGAAGCCGAGATGGATCGCATGGTGCGGCAGTTCAGCTGATATTCCGTTTAGTCTGCCGACGTCATTTGACCCATAACAAAGGCGAGATTAGCCGCCGCGATTAATGCGGCGGCATGGGCATCACTGCTCATCTGTTTTGCATACAGCAGGCCATTCGAGGCCTCATTGGCAAAGGTGATGGTCCCTACGCCGTTTCGCCAGGAATCCAGTGCGGCATCGAAAGTAATAAATGCCGTTTCTACCAATTCAGATGCCGCCTTATCGGCTTCAAGCGCGGATCGTAGCGTATCGGCAGCCACCACAATTTCCCGCACCGCATCCTCCTGAATCTTCTGGAATGTTTCGTTTGCCGCCGCGGCGCGAGATTCAGCCTCTTTTACCCGGGCTGCGCGTAATCCTCCATCATAAAGCGGCACGCTAACGCCCAACAAAATACTTGAGGAAGAGGTTTGCTGACCAATCGAGGGCAGCCCCTGAATATCAAAGCGCCCGTGCCCGCCGGCGACCGCGCTGGCAAGGTAAACTTTGGGCAAAAAATCCGCCTCGCTTGCTTTGATACCTGCCGTCGCGGCCTGAAGGGCAGCATAGCTTGCCAGCACATCCGGACGGCGGGAAAGTGCCAGTTTTATCATTTGCTGGGTCGGAACGCTGGCGGTTTGCGGCAGAGGTTTATCCCCCGCATCTGCTACCTTGATTTTCGATGAGGCAGAAATGCCCATCGCTGCCAGTAATGCCTGCAACGCGTCACGTTCTGTTCCCTGCGCCATCACACGATTCAATTTCGACTGCGCGACCTGCTGACGAGCCTGCGCCACTTCTATCGTGGTCGCAACGCCATTTTTGTTACGCGTCTGAGCAGCATCAAGAATTTTCTGGCTATTCAGCAGTGTCTCTTCGGCTATTTTTCGTCGTGACTGCGCGGCACCGTATTGATAATAGGTGCGAGTGACATCATAGATAATCTTTTGATGCATCCCGTTGAAAGCCACATTGGCGGCCCAGGAGGTGTGTTTTGCCGCCTCCTGCAAGGCACTACGCTGGCCAAAATCGAAGATTAACCACTGTAATGCCAGTGCAGGAACCACGGCGCTGGCGGTGGTATCCAGATCGTGTTGATCGCCGATTGCATAGGGCAAGGGCGTGCGCGTGCTTTGATATCCACCGATAACACTTGCTGAGATCATCGGTAAAAAAGTGGCTTCAACCATACCAACCGCCAGCGCCGCCTGGCGCGCCTGTTGCCAGGCGATGCGGGTATCCGGATTTTGCATCTGGGCAATATTGATCAGTTCAGATAATGGATAAACGTGCTGCTGATTTATCGCCGGAGGTGGAGAGAGGTCAGCCACTGCAGGGTTTGCCGGAACAGCAAAATTATTTTGGTTGATGCCGTCAGGCGCCCAGGGGGAAACCGGGCTGGCAGGTGCCAGATCCAGACTTTCCGTGGCACATCCGGCCAGCAGAGATACTACGGCTGCTGTCGCGAAAACCGGTATTTTCATTAAATGAGCGACAAATACTAAGCGCTTTATCATCCCAGAAGTTCCTCAAGTCGCTTGATACTGCGTTGAATCTTATGTTCAACCGATTGTTCTGCTGGCTGCGGTGCATCGTGACTGCTGCTTTTTATTGCTGCTGAACGGATAACCGTTTCGCCGTTGCAAAGCCGACTGAGCCGTTCCACATCTGAGGATGATGTTTCTGAAGATAAAAATAGTGCCGGACACAGTTTTTCCATTTCTTTAAGGATATCTTTCAGGCGTTGGTACTCTTCTTGCGACGGGCGCAGCGAAGAGGGTTCAAAAGAGATTAATTTCATTGACTCGCGGGCGCTGGTGAGCTCTTCCTCAATACTGGCCGCTTGTCTTATCGCTGCCAGGCGAGCGGCAGATGGCAAGGCCGCCTGGTCGCGTAAACTGCTGAGCAGATTACGGATGTGCTTGCGAACAGAATCGGCAATGGCGACCGGCCACAGATAAGTAAAGACTAAATACACCACCAGGTTGCCTAACAGAATCCCGAGTATTCTGTCGAGCGCAACCGACAAATCGCTGCTCGGGGCAAAGTTATGTAATACGGTAAGTAAAAACGCCAGCCCGATCTGGATTCCCCCATAAGCGATCCGTTCATTACCACTCGATACCCATGCAGCCAGCAGCAATGCGACGAAAACCAGTAACATCAACTGGCCAATATCACTCATATAAGGAACGATAAAAATAAGCGACAGCACCCCCATCAATGCGCCAATAAGGCAGCCGATAATGCGAAGCGTTAGCTTATGTACGGTCTCTCCGGTCGTTCCGAGTGCTGCGACATAACAGGTGATCATTGCGGTATGAATATCCTGCCAGTCCAGTGCGGTATAAACCAGGTAACAAATAATGCTGGCCGCCGTGGTCTTTAAGGCAAAGTACTGGTGCACCGGATTGGTCAATGCGTCTTTGGCTAAAAAGGGGGTTGAAGCCACACCGGTATCGGCTGTGGTATCTGGCGAGGCGAGTTTCACCAGCGCAGTATGTATTTCGTCAGCGTTGCCAGGCTGGGTAAACGATGGCGGTTCAATTGTCCGGCCAGCGGCAACAGCCTGCGCTGCGGAACGGCAGCAGGCGGCCAGTTCTGCACGAGTCGACTCCGGCAGTGTTCTGCTGAGGGCAGACGTTGCCAGCAGCAACTGATAGCTGTTGGCTATGGCCGCCGCCAGCCAGGCTACCTCGGCGGCAGGCCGCAGATGAAAAATCCGCACCAGCATTACGCGCTGCTGATGTTCACTTTGCCCTTCCTGAAGCAGTTCTTTCACTTTACGCAGATTGCTGGCGTCTGGCTGTTGTAATGCTTCAGCGGCAAGCTGTAAGCGTTCAGCCAGCGTTACACGTAACAATTTCCACGGTGGACGGCCGATAAAAAGATTAAAAGCCACTAACAACAGCATCGGTGATGCCGCCATAAGCCAGGCGTACAGCACTGCGCGAACCGCTAACTCACCATTTGGAGCATCGCCAAGCAGGCTCATAATAAAAGCGATCACCAGAGCGATAATGCTGCCTACCGGTCCCAGTTTGCTGGCCGAGCCCAGCCAGAGAAAGAAAAAAGAGCTGGCGGCCAGCACCGCCATCCGTAATGGCGCAGATTCAAGAGTGAAAGGAAGAATCAGCAGAATTAATCCAACCACCAAAGAGACCAATAGCGTTACCGCAATTGCCATCACCATACTTTCGACGGCGTCCGGCTTCATCACGAACAAAATAAGGTAACAGCTAATCGCTGATTCGGGGATGCCATACAACATAGCAACCAGCGCCATCAGCGCGCAGAGTGCGCCGACGCGCCACGCCGTGGCGAATCGCCCGGGGAAGGGGGCCAGGTCGCGCTTTACCTGGCGAAGCATTTTGCTCCAGAAGCCGTCAACAACCATCTTCATTTCGTACAATCGCTACCGCACTGGCACCTATTCGCATCAATTCTGCCGGCGGGTCCTGCAGATTAATCCGCACCGGGAAACGTTGCTCAACGCGTACCCAGTTCAGTGACTTGGGTACATAAGGCAAATTACGCGGGATGTTAATTTGATCTTCTGAACTTATCCCCCAGCCGATACCTTCAACTTTGCCCTGTAGCGCCCGTTGACGATCGGCCAGTACGTAGACAGTCGCGCAGTCTCCCACTTTAATGTGTGCGAGTTCTGATTCGCGAAAGTAAGCCGATGCGTGCCAGTGCTCACTGTTGATCAGCGTAAAAATCGACTGATCGGGCACCACGTATTCTCCCGCTGAGACATTAAGCCCCACCACTAAACCATCGTGTGGCGCACGTATTTCGGTATTTTCCAGCTCTCGTTCAGCGATGGCGAGAACCGCACGGCGCGCTTTAAGCAACGCCTCAGACTCTTCAGCACTGGTTACCAACGCTGCGGAAGCAACAGTTTGCTTCAGTGCCTGTCGCAGGCTGATCTCAGCATCTTTTTTTGCCGTGCGCGCATCGTCAATCTGCTGCGCGGTGACGTAACCTTTTGCCAGCATTGGTTGCAGACGTGCCAGCGTTTGCGTGGCAAGCTGCAGGTTGGCACGCGCACGGATAACCTGCTCATCAGTTATTGCCGCGTTGGATTGTTCTGCGACCATCGTGCGGTGCTGCGTGTCCCAGGCGGCTTGCGCCATTTGCACTTCCGCTTTTGCCTGCTCGACCTGTAAGCGATAAAGCCAGGGATCGATGGTAAACATCACATCACCCCGTTTGACTTTGCCGTTCTCCTTCACATTAATGGTCTGGATGCGCCCCGGGACAGAGCTGCTGACGTTCACCACGCTGGCACCGATTATCGTATCCTGAGAGGAGGGATTTAAGGTACTTTGACGCAGCGTCAGCCAGCCCAAAATAGCGGCAATAATCACGATAATCACGGCGATAATTACCGCTATCCGACGTTTATTCACTTTCACCTTCACCGTATTCATTTTTTTTAACGCAGATTAAACAGCAGCAGTGACAAAAATGCGCCGGCAAGTGCCACGCATACATAAACAAGTAATCGGCAGGGAAGCACATCGTCAATACCGGCAAAAATCAGCAGCACGCGAGCTAAGATCGCCGCGATGATGCCAACGCCTGCACAGGCTAACCAGAGTGGAAACCAGGAACCAAACAGGGAAAATGTTGGCGCACCCGCGTCGCGGCATCCGATAAGAAAAAAGGTACTTATCAGCATTAAAGCCAACGGCCTGAAACGTAAATGCCTGGAACGAAATGACAGAGGCCAGCGACGTTGGCGTAAGGAGTCCGTATTTTCCATTTAATCTCTCATTAACCTGATTATGACGCTTTACTAAGCTGCACGGTGTTCCAGGGTATTTTTATAAATATGTCCATTTTTCATGATCACCCGGAAAGCTTGTTCGGGTTGTGCAATAAGCTGGATATCGGTTAGCGGATCGCCATCAACAATAATCATATCTGCCAGAGCATTCGCCTCAATCACCCCCAGCTTTTCGGGATAAGGATTGCGCGGCCCGGAAAGGGCACACAGCTCTGCATTTACACTGGTCGCCATCTTGAGAATTTCGTAAGGCGTATACCAGCGAATCAGCTTAGCCAACTGAGCACCCTGACGGGTAGCGAGCCGGGCATCGAACAGCGTATCAGTACCCCAGGCCGTTTTAATTTTGTGCTTTTTGGCTAGCTGATAGGCGTTATCGGTTCCTGCGGACATCACCAGCTGTTTAGCGCGTGAGGCCGCAGTCGCCATCGGAACCGCATCTTCATCATCAAGGAAAGGTTGAAGACACCACCACATGTTTTCTTGCGCCATCAACTGGACGGTTTCTTCATCCACCAACTGACCGTGTTCAATACATTTCACCCCGCCTTTAATCGCCATGGTGACGGCCCGCGCCGTGTAGGCGTGAACGGTAACGTAAGTTCCCCAGTTCTCTGCGGCAGTTACCGCTGCCTGGATTTCAGGGACTGAACCTTCAGTGACATCAATACCGTCATACAGTGATGCTACGCCGCCGCCGGCCATAAATTTGACCTGCGAAGCGCCTCGCATCAGCTGTTCTCTGGCGCGTAGCAGCACTTGATCGGCACCATCGGCTATCGCCGTTATTCCCACTCGTTCGATATAACTCAGAGGATCGGCTGAGGCGCGCGGCACTTCGCTGAGCATACGAAAATCACCATGACCACCAGTCTGCGAGATAAAGGCGCCGGAAGGATAAATTCGCGGTCCAACCGTGATCTGTTCGTCAATCGCACGCTTCAGGCCAAATACCGGCCCACCCATATCGCGTACCGTGGTAAATCCACGCAGCAGCGTTGCCTGTGCTTCGGCAATCGCCAGTACCTGAATATAGTTAAAGTCAGCGGTCATTGCTGTCATCATTGAAGGTCTGGCCATGATGGCATGCCAGTGGGCATCAATCAGGCCTGGCATCAGCACGCCACCCCCACCGTTGATAATTTCTGCCTCAGGAGGGATTGCGGTGTTTTCTGGTTCAACCGATCTGATTTTATTGCCTTCGACAATCACCTGCATTCCTTCGCGCAGCTGGTCAGAAACACCGTCAAAAATGCGAACATTGATAATGGCTTTTAATTGCGCAGCATTATGGGCGGTGTTGGCATGCTGCAATTGCCCTTCAGGGATAGCCGCCGCGACGGTTGCAGCGCTAATAGGCTGCGCTTTTGCCGCTTGCCGGGTTAATACGGTGTTAATACGTTTAAATGCCGGGCTATGACATAAGCAAGCTTCAGAATGTTCATGGTCAGGCTGAATCAAAGGGGGTTGCTGCATAACACCGCTCCTGGCAAGCTTATTTATTGGGTTGTTGGGGTATGTTTGTCGTAATTGTAGAAGCTAATTTCGATAATGCTTTATTCTGAGGTAATTTTTATAACTGCGGATAGTAAAGTCAATAGAGGGTATTTCGCATTGCCCTAATAATCACTTTTAGTGACGAATTGTTTAATTAACCCTATTAATATAAGTGGCGCTTAACTCAGGTTTTACCTGCATATATACCAGCTATTTTATTCACAAATTATGATCTGAACTGGCTTAATCCCTGCCCTGCAAACCTAGTCACAAGCAAGGTGCTAACCGGCTAAATAGTTAACTTTAATTTATGATTGATATTTTTCCTGAGTGAGGGAGAGATACGGGTGTTCTCATCCTTTGCCCGGTTGGCAGGCGATAGCTGATCGGGGGATGGATTGCACGTTATGGCCGATTGCAGAAAATTATCAAATAATTTTATATTTATTCATTTCAGTGACATAACCAATCACGGCCGGGATTTTAGACGACAATTAGCTTTTCATTGTTTAACTGTTGATATTTTTACCAGGAATTGTCCTAGACTCAAAAAGTAAATCTGATAGCACTTTTCGATCGCCGGATGGCGGTCGGATTTTGCACTTTCTGGTGAGCTCGCCGAATGTATTTTATGTAAATATTATGAGGGTTGTTATGATCAAAAATAATGAATTTAGTAACCACAATGATAATGATGACGTATATGCTTCAGTCGATTTAGCCGCCTCGTTGCCAAAATCCCAATTTCCTGATGAGGAGCGTAATCCCCGTAACGTATTTAGCGCCATCCGTGATGAATTAATGCTGGATGGAAATTCACGTCAAAATCTGGCGACATTTTGCCAAACCTGGGTGGATGATGAAATTCGTGAACTGATGGAACTGTCAATCGATAAAAATATGATCGATAAAGACGAATATCCACAAACTGCGGAAATTGAAGCACGCTGTGTACGTATGCTGGCTGACCTGTGGCACTCACCTTCATCTGAAACTACGCTGGGTTGCTCCACGATTGGCTCTTCAGAAGCGGCCATGTTGGGTGGCCTGGCATTGAAATGGCAGTGGCGTAAAAAACGCGCCGCGCAGGGGCTTTCTACCGATAAACCCAACCTGATTTGTGGACCCGTGCAGATTTGCTGGCATAAATTTGCCCGTTATTTTGATGTCGAGCTGCGTGAAATCCCGCTGGAAGGCGAGCGATTGATTATGAGTCCTGAAGAAGTACTCAAGCGCGTAGATGAAAATACCATTGGTGTGGTGCCGACTCTGGGTGTGACCTTCACCTGCCAGTATGAGCCGGTAAAAGCGGTGAGTGACGCGCTCGACAAATTGCAACAAGATACCGGACAGGATATTCCAATGCATGTAGATGGTGCCAGCGGCGGCTTTCTGGCCCCGTTCTGCGCGCCAGACCTGGAATGGGATTTTCGCCTGCCGCGCGTAAAATCAATTAATACCTCGGGTCATAAATTTGGCCTGGCGCCGTTGGGAGCAGGCTGGGTGGTATGGCGTGAAGCGATGGATTTGCCTGAAGAACTTATTTTTAACGTCAATTATCTTGGCGGCAATATGCCGACGTTTGCGCTGAACTTCTCGCGACCGGGTGGCCAGATAATCGCTCAATACTACAACTTCTTACGCCTCGGTCGTGAAGGCTACTCCAAAATTCATAATGCCTGCTACGCCACGGCGCAGCATCTCTCTGATGAAATCGGCAAGTTAGGGCCGTTTGAAATTCTGTTTGATGGCGACAGCAACAAAGGTATTCCGGCGCTGGCATGGAAACTGAAAGAGGGGGCAAATATCGGTGGTTATACCCTGTATGACCTTGCAGACAAATTGCGGTCGCGCGGCTGGCAGGTACCGGCTTACTCAATGCCGGCTAATCGGGAAGATCTGGTCATTCAGCGCATTCTGGTGCGGCATGGGGTCAGTTATGATCTCGGCTGCCTGTTAATTGAAGATATGAAACGTGCGCTGCAGCATTTCGAACAGCATCCGGTCATTAATCCGCTGTCTGAAGATGAAGCGAGTGGTTTTAACCACAGCTAATCTGAATCCGGCCTGTTAATGGAGTGGCTTTCACTCGCCACTCTTTTTAATGATAAAGATTAACCGAAAAGCGATTTCGCTTATTGCGGAGAAACGTCATGGCTAGCACACAAACTATAGCCGCGCCAAAACAATTAACGCTGTTGGGCTTTTTCGCCATAACGGCATCAATGGTGATGGCCGTATATGAATATCCAACCTTTGCCACATCCGGTTTTGCACTGATCTTTTTCCTGATATTGGGCGGGATTCTGTGGTTTATTCCGGTCGGACTTTGCGCCGCTGAAATGGCGACGGTTGAGGGCTGGGAAGAGGGCGGGGTGTTCACCTGGGTTTCGAAAACCTTAGGTGAAAGATGGGGATTTGCCGCCATTTCCTTTGGTTATTTGCAGATTGCCGTCGGCTTTATTCCCATGCTCTATTTTGTGTTGGGAGCACTTTCCTACATTCTCAACTGGCCGGAGCTGAACAACGATCCGATAGTGAAAACTGTCGCCGCACTGATTATTTTGTGGGGGCTGGCGCTAACCCAGTTTGGTGGCACCAAAAATACCGCGCGTATCGCCAAGATTGGTTTTTTTGCCGGTATTCTTTTACCTGCGGCAATTCTGGTGATCCTGGCGGTCAGTTACCTGCGTTCAGGCGCACCGATTGCGATTGAAATGAGTGCTGACACGTTCTTCCCGACCTTCAGCAGCATGAGTACCTTAGTGGTGTTTGTTGCCTTTATCCTTAGTTATATGGGTGTTGAAGCTTCGGCGACGCACGTCAACGAAATGAAAAACCCTGGCCGCGATTATCCTCTTGCCATGCTGCTTTTGATGTTTGCTGCGATTTGCCTGAGTTCTCTCGGTGGCCTTTCGATTGCGGCTGTGATACCACACGAACAGATCAATCTCTCTGCCGGTGTAATGCAGACCTTTAGCGTGCTTATCAATCACTTTGGTAGCGGTTTTGAGTGGGCGATTCGCATTATCGCTGCGCTATTGCTATTGGGCGTGCTGGCGGAGATAGCCGCCTGGATTGTCGGCCCTTCCCGTGGAATGCTGGTGACGGCGCAAAAAGGAATTCTGCCTGCGCAGTTCGCCAAAATGAATAAGAATGGCGTGCCGGTAGTGCTGGTGATCTCTCAGCTGATTATTACCTCGGTGGCGCTGATTATCCTGACCAACACCGGAGGCGGCAATAATATGTCCTTCCTGATTGCGCTGGCATTGACGGTGGTGATTTATCTTTGCAGCTATTTCATGTTGTTCCTCGCTTATATCACTCTGATTCGTAAGCAACCGAACAACAAACGCACCTTTAATATCCCTGGTGGTAACAAGGTCAAAATCTCGGTTGCGGTGGTGGGCCTGCTGACTTCGCTGGTGGCATTTATTGTCTCTTTCTTTCCGCCTTCAGGCTTACCAGGCGCGGAGGCTAACGATATCTATGCCGGTTTACTGGTGGTCTGCTTCCTGGTTGTGCTGGCGATTCCTTTTGCGATTTACGCGTTACACAACAAGAAAGCGGGAGCTAAAAACCTTACGCTGGTGCATATCAAGGCGCATACCGCGCCGGAAGGGCATTTCTTTATCCACCCAAAAGCACGCAGTACCCATCACATTATTGTTGATGGTAAAAAACTTCACTGACGTTTGATTATTGAGTGGATGTTCGCTAGCGGCATCCACTCAAATTATCGGCAATTTTATGCGACCGGCTTCCCAATTTAGAGAGGGAATAGCAACAGAAGATTACCCTAACATTTTCAATTTCAGACCGGAGGTTTTTTTGCAGAGGTAATGAGAAAGTTCTCGATAATTAATGATTCTGGGGGGTGTCTCTTTATTAATCGAGGGTTAAGGCGGTTTTTTTGCAGATATCGAATTTAAATCCTACATCGCGGTGGGGGAAATCAAAAATCTGTGGCCAATTTTTATTGACCACGTTAGTCATCGTTGGCATGCAGTAATGTTAAGAACAGCGAGGCTGATCTTCAGAGAAAATTAAGATAACCGTGATTTATCAGTTCATTCGCTTTTTTTATGCGATAGCGAATTTTTGCCCTTACCCAACTGTCCGCTGACCATTCACTGTTGACCAGCTCATTACCAAATAATTTTGATGCTATATCCCGATGTGAAAAGCCTTTTTTTATGTAGTCTATGGTTTTCAGCAGGCTCAGATACTGATCCTCTTTGGCTTCAACATCAATCTTGGGGTTAACAATGCTCTGTAATATCTCAATGTTTTTTGAAATAGCATCAAGTTCCAGATGTAGGGGGATGTTAATATAAATTCCTGAATCTTCGGTCAATACCGTTGTACTTTCAAGAAATAGTTGAAAATATGCATTTTGATTAAATATTTTTACGCACAGCGTATTATCATGCATGCGGAGAAATTGATGTTTAATTCCCGGCAGGTTAGACATATCACCCCAGGTATATCCTCCTTTAATTTTTTCGCTATTGCTTAGGGTAACTCTGACAGAACGATTGCTTAATTTTGGCGACCAAAAAACATTTGTTGGGTTGGGATCGGAGGGAGAAATGTATTTTAATAGCCCCCATTTGTCTTCTGCGTTCAGGTCTAATTCTGACTGAGTCAGTTCGGATTTATCTTGAATGGCCACAATTTCTGTATGGTTTTTGCCCATGGCAAACTCCCAATCTTTAATATATTTCGGATTTCTGCGCAAGCATTCCCACGCGAAGTCATTATATATCTTGTTTTCCATACTCAGTATCCTTCCCTTGGGACGATTCATCCACGTCATTCGACTACACAATAACTTTATGAATTCTATGAGTTTATGAAGGGTGAAAAAACGCGCAATAACTTTATCCCTATGGCTAATTATGAGTTAAGTTATTATTAATGTACATGGAAGGACAACGTTAAAAGGGACGGAAAAAATATGAGTGATATATCTTCTGAAACATTATTCGGTGTCGAATATGAGCCAGAATATGGTGAGATTGAGTCTATTTTATCTCAATTGGATGAGTCTGCCGATCCTCTCTCTCGCTCATCTGAGCCGCCAAAAATTAACTGGCATCATATTAGTGAAATGGCTGAAAAATTACTGGAACAGTGTTTTGACTTGCGCGTAATGGTTTGGTTTATAAGGGCAAATGTTCAGATTAAAGGTGTCTTTGCGCTTTATGAGAGCCTGATGAGTTTGCATCAGCGCATCCAGGACGATTCTGCTGTTATCTATCCGCGTTCAGAAGAAGCGCCAGTGAATAGTGGTCACGCTGCTGCCCTCGGCTGGTTAGCGACGGCACAATGTATTGCGGAAATTAAAGCGATGCGCATCACGCCGGAGCATTCTTTCACTTTACAAAACCTGATTGTTAATGAATCCACTTCCGGTGGTCAGGAACGGCACGCTGTTTCATCTTCTGCGTTAGTGATAGCGGTAAATAATTATTTTCAGAAAAATGGCCTGCCAGATCTCACGGAACAACTCTCAGGGATTGATAAATTTCTCGAAGAAATTTCACGCTACGCAAATCAATGCAGTGAAGGGTATCAACTAAATTGTGATTTATTACATAATTTTTTTAAGACCAGTCTTTCACAGCTTAACCAGCTTTCACGACTCAACGAACCGCCACGTGATGACTCAGAACTTTCCGATTCAGAGGAGAGGAACAGTGACGGTTATGACAACGTTAATTCAAATTTAAGTGACAAAAGAATTAGCTCCAGGCAAGAGGTCATTATGATGCTGGACCGTATTTTGGAGTATTTCCAATGTTACGAACCAAGTCATCCAGCACCCATGTTCATTTACCGAACCAAGGAGATGATAGGTATGGATTTCTATTCCATTGTTGAAGAAATTCTACCGGAAGCTGTTGTTACATTGAAGCAGCTGGCCGGGAAAAACAACCCAACGTTTCAATAAGGACAGATAATGGCTAAAGATTCTGGCTCACAAAAATTTATTGGCAGGAATAATGCACCGCGCGTGCAAATTGAATACGACGTCGAAATTTATGGCTCGAACAAGAAAGTTGAGTTGCCTTTTGTTACTGGCGTTATGGCCGACCTGTCTGGCCATCGGGAAAAACCGCTGCCGGCTGTTGAAGAACGTAAATTTCTGACTTTTGACCAGGATAACTTCGATGCGCGAATGAGAGCAATCAAACCGCGCCTGAAATTCAACGTTGATAACACTTTGAGTGAAGATGATGAGTTGCTCAATGTTGAACTGGAATTTGAGTCAATGGATGACTTTTCTCCTGGCGCATTAGCCAGGCGTATTCCGCAAATGGAAAAATTACTTGAGGCGCGGACGCATTTGGCTGAGCTGATTACCTATATGGACGGGAAAACCAGCGCGGAAGAGGTGGTAAAACAGCTGCTTGAACAACCTGACTTTTTACAAAGTCTGGCGACCGATGCACAGGGAACGGTTTCGAAGCTCGGTGAAGATAACGATGCTTTAGTGGAAGACGGAGAAAAATAGTGGAGAACATGGCGCAGTCCCAGCTCAATAACACACTCGATGTCGGTGTCGATATTGTCGAGAACGAGTTAGACGATATTTTAAAACGCTCTTTTCGCCCGAGAACTGATGAAGCCAGCGCCACCGTGCGCAGAGCTATCGGCACGCTTGCTGCTTACGCCAACAAAGGCCAGGTAAAAGTCAGCCGTGATGTGGTGCTGACCATTGAATCTTTGGTGGCTGAAATTGATGAAAAGCTCTCCGAGCAAATGAACCATATTTTGCATCACAAAGAGTTTCAAAAACTGGAATCTGCCTGGCGCGGCCTTGCTTATCTTGTAGATAACACTGAAGTCAATGAGACGTTAAAAATCCGCGTGCTCAATATAAGCCAGGATGAGCTGGCAAAAACCCTGCGCCGTTATCGCGGTTCAGCATGGGATCAAAGCCCGATATTCAAACAGATCTATGAACATGAATATGGGCAATTTGGTGGTGAGCCCTTTGGTTGCATGATTGGCGATTATGAGTTCGATCACAGTCCGCAAAGCGTGGCTCTGTTGACTGAGTTAGCCAAAGTTGCGGCAGCGGCGCACTGCCCTTTTATTGCCTCTTCTTCTCCCAGCATCATGCAAATGAACAGCTGGAAGGAGCTGGGTAATCCGCGCGATATTGGCAAAATTTTCACTACCCCGGAATATGCGCCATGGCGTCGTTTGCGTGAAAGTAATGACTCCCGTTATCTGGTACTGACGCTGCCACGCTTTCTTTCTCGCCTGCCGTACGGTTCGAAAGGCGACCCGATTGACGATTTCGCTTTCGAAGAAGTGGTCAGCCCGTATGCGACAGAGGACTTTACCTGGGCCAATGCCGCCTATGCGATGGGCGTTAATATCAACCGTGCTTTTAATGAATATGGCTGGTGCTCGCGCATCCGTGGCATTGAATCTGGTGGTTCAGTAGAGGAGCTCCCGGCCTATGCTTTCCCCTCTGATGAAGGAGGATATGAACTCACTTGTCCGACAGAGTTAGCTATTTCCGACCGTCGTGAGAACGAGTTATCCAGCGCTGGCTTCTTACCGCTGGTTTACCGAAAAAACTCGGACTTCGCGGCATTTATTGGCTCCTGTACTTTGCATTCACCTGCCAATTATGACGATCCGGACGCCACGGCAAATGCCAAATTATCCGCCCGTTTGCCTTATATTTTTGCGACCTGTCGTTTCGCTCACTACCTGAAATGCATTGTGCGCGACAAGATTGGTTCATTCCGCTCACGGGATGATATGCAAGTGTGGCTTAACGACTGGTTGATGAACTATGTCGATGGTGACCCTTCAATTTCTACCGAAGCGACCAAAGCTAAACGCCCATTAGCTGCGGCTGAAGTGCAGGTGGAGGATGTGGAAGACGATCCGGGTTTTTATCGTGCCCACTTCTATTTGCGCCCTCACTATCAGCTGGAAGGTATGACCGTTTCTCTGCGACTGGTTTCTAAACTTCCTTCCAGCAAAGAAAGTGAAACAAAGTAATTTTTAATCCGATTCATTATTAGTCCAAATATAGATAAACATAGTAGTAGGAATATCAATGTATTTTTCAAGGAGGTAATAAGCGAACAGAAGGATTTAAGAATTTATTGAGGCAATATTTTATTGCGGAATAGTTATTTAACCCAACTTTAATGACATTAATTCAGGAGTGAAAAAATGGCAGCTTTAGTCGATTACTTTCTAAAAATCGAGGGTGTAGAAGGCGAATCCCCTGACCAGAATTATGCTGGATGGATTCAGTTACAGGCCTGGCAATGGGCAGAGGAAAACGCAGGGCGTTGGGGTTTTGGCAGTGGCGGTGGCTCCGGAAAAGTCGAAATGAAGGACTTCGAATTCCGCATGGTCAGCAATAAGGCATCACCAAAGCTGTTCCTGATGTGTGCTACTGGTGAGCATATTCCTCAGGCTAAATTGGTGTGCCGTAAATCAGGCAGTGGTCAGCAAGACTTCCTGACGGTGACGTTCAGTAACTGTCTGGTGTCTTCTTTCAAGACGGTCGGCAATATGCCTCTTGGCAACAGCGATCAGGAAGAAAACGGCACTGTGCTGCCAACAGATGCTATCAGCCTTAACTTTGCCCGTATCGAAGTTGAATACAAAGAGCAGAAAAATGATGGCTCGATGGGCGCTGTAATTAAATCAGGCTACGACCTGAAACTGAACGCCCGTATTTAACACCGTAATGCATCAAGACTGCTCTCGTTTCAGGAGAGCAGTCTTAACAACAGGATGAGTAAGGGCCAATTATGGATATTTCAGCGCCGATGCTTTTCGACAAATTAAGTCTTCGTCACGAACACGCACGCTTACCACACTGGCGTGAGGTTATTTTGCGTGACATCGAGACGTTATTAAATGATTCGGCGCACAGTGCCGAACTGAAGTTGAAGGGCTATCCCTATTGCGAAACTTCAGTGCTGAACTTCGGCTTGCCTTCACTCAGTCAGCAAGTTCCGGTACACACCGATTTGATGGAATTGGCCAGGCGTATACAGCGCATTATCGCCACCTTTGAATCACGTCTGGACCCGCGTTCGATCAAAGTCGTACCACTGATTAATAAAGACCAGACCTGGGTGCTCGCTATTCTGTTCGACATCCATGCCCTGTGTAATTTGCCCGGTGAAGGGCATTTAGTGAATTTACGTATCGCACTTGATTACTCCTACGGAATGGTTCGCGTTGTTTGAATAACGCGTAGCAATAAAACAGGGACAGCCGTCATGCTAAACGAAAGTTTTCTGACTTTATATAACGAAGAGTTGCGTTATTTGCGCGAGGATGGGCAGCGCTTTGCGCATATGCATCCGCAAGTGGCTCAACATCTTGGATTACACGCAGACGGTGTGCTCGATCCTTTTGTAGAGCGGCTGCTTGAGGGCACTGCCTTTCTCAGCTCGCGTATTCAGCAGCGGCTGAATAACGAACATCCCGAATTCGCACTGCAAATGCTCGGGCGGCTGGCACCACTTTGGTATACGCCGTTACCTTCTATTGCCACGATTGCGTTGATCCCGGATCTCACCTCACCGCAATGGCATTCGCATGTGGTATTGCCTAAAGGCAGCCGGGTAACGCTGAGTGACAGTTCGCTTAATAATCGGCGGGCCAATTTTTCAACCGGCCGAAATCTGAATATACAGCCGCTCATCATTGAAAATGCTGAGTGTGCCAGCACGCCGCCGGCCTATTTGCCACAGACGGTTGCCCAGCAATTGCAGGCCGGGCAGGCCCATATACGGCTGCGTTTTACCACGCAGGGCGTGGCTTCGCTATCCGAACTGGATTTTTCCCCGATGAATCTGACGCTGGCTGCGGGAACGATTCATGCAAATCAGTTACTCACCACACTGCTGAACAACACGCTGCGTATTGTTTTATGGGCCAGCACCGAGGGAGAACCTTTGGTTAAGGTTCTGACTAAAGAACACCTTTGCCAGGGAGGATTGAGTGAGCAAGAAGCGCTGCTGCCGGTGGGAATCAGTGAACTGCCCGGAAGCCGTTTGCTGCGGGAATATTTCGCTGCACCTTCACGGTTTTTCGATCTCGAATTACAGGGAATCAATGATTTTCTGCAGCAGGGAGAGGGCATTCACAGCTTCGAAATACTGTTTGTACTCGATCAACGACCGTTACATTTAATTGGCCGAGTCGGTCGCGACGACTTCCGCCTGTTTGCGACACCAATAATTAATCTGTTTAAACGTCGCTGCAGTCCGGTACTGATTAATGGGGAACATACAGAATATCCGGTGGTGGTTGATCCGTTGAATCCGGCGCTGTATGAGATTCATCATGTCACGGCGGTTAACGGTTTGCTGACCGAGGGAGGCAGCGTGCCGTTCTCTTCGCTGCATGGACATGCTCGCTTTGATGATGACGATAAAGTCGCGGGTTACAGTATCCGCCGCCGCCGCGAGTTTACCGATAAACATCGGGCTAAAAACTCCCCGTTACCCCATGACAGTCTGTTTATCGCCATTTCCCCCGGCGCCAGTGGCGTCGATATCGATCACGTCAAATCGTTGTCCATCGAGGCAATGGTCTGCGAACGCCACTTAGTCCCCAGTCAGTTACAACAGCCGGAATTTCAGCTGGAAATTGCTCTGCCGGTTGGCCAGATAGAGATGCTACGCCAACCGAGCAAACCGCAGGGAGTGCCTGATATGGCGCAAGCCTGGCAGGCATTGCAGCTGATTGCTAATAATCCACTGCGCTACGCGCTACCGGAAATTACCGATTGCTCACCGCTGCTGAAAGACTGGCTATCTCTGTTTTGTCAGCCTGAAGAGGTGAATCAGTACAAAAGGATCACCAGTCTTATTCATGCCAGCATGGCGCATAAATTTGAGCGCCATGCAGTAGCAGGGCCTATTGCCTGGTCGCGAGGGGTTGAAGCCACCCTGAATTTCAGCAGTAGCCACCACAGTGATAAAGGTGCCTTTCTGTTCGCCCGTATCCTGCATCACGCCTTATCAGAATATTGTGAATTAGGGCAAACCCTGAGAATGCAGATGCAGCTTGATGGCGAAACCTTCGCAGAGTGGGGGCCTGTGCGTTATGACTAATCTTCAGCCCCGGGACAGCGCTTTTTTGCCTGGCCTTTCGGCCAGCCAGGACTTTTTTGAATTACTGCGACGCATTGAGCGCGCCACGCCGGAACAAAGACGCCTCGGCACTTTGGGGGATAAAAGTCATACTCGGCTGCGGATTATTCAACCTGCTGATATGTCTTTTGCGCCGCGTGAAGTGAGCGATGTTCGACAAACGCTGAACACCCGACATCGGCTGTCGGAGATTACGATTTTCTGCCGTCACTTTGGCTTGTTCGCGCCGTATGGACCCCTGCCGATTCATGTCACCGAGCATGCCCGCAATGAGGCGCTGTCCAAACGCAACGCGGCCTTTGAGCAGTTTGCCGGCATCCTCAGCCAACGAATGGCGATTTTGCATTATCGGGCATGGGCGCAAACGCATGTCGCTGTTGGCCACGATCGGCCATCGGATAATGCCTTTCAACAACATTTATGCCAGCTGGCCGGGCTGACGCCTCAGCAGGCACAGAATCCCCACCTGGAGCGGATCAGGCGCTGCTTCCCTGGCGCCTATCTGCCGGGCAGAGGCTCGCTGCGCAAGCTACAGGACATTCTCAGCCAATACTTTGCTGTCCCTGTCCGTCTTGAGGCGCATAAAGGGTTGTGGATTGATGATTCCCGCAACCAACAAAACCAGCGAATGGGCCGCTTGGGCAGCACGCGTGTCGGGCGTCGCTTTTTCGATGTGCAGCATAGCCTGCAGCTGTCAATTGGTCCGGTCTCCGATCCGCAATATCTGGATTTTCAGCGCAATAGTGAACGCATCAACACGCTGGTGCGCATCTGTCATGACTTTGTCCGCTACCGCATGGTGCTGGACGTGCAATTGATCATCAAAACCTCCCCCAACATGGCCTGTCGCCTGGGAGGGGGAACCCTTAGCCGCCATTGCTGGTTAAAGCCAGACTCAGCACTGCGCATACAGCCAATTTACAGAACAGTTACCTAACTTATGGGAGCGATAACGGTGTATCAACGTGAACGTCTTTTTAATCGATTGGGTGCCTTTGCCTATAAAACTTTTGTTGAGGCAACCCGACTTTGCCGCAGTTATCGACATGAGTATGTGGAGCTGGAGCATTGGTTGAAAGTGCTGATGGATCAACAACGTGGTGATATTCCTCTGCTGTTGGCGCATTACGACCTGAATCAGGAAATTATCTCAGCTCAGCTTGATCATATTATTCAGCATATGCCGGTGACTAAAGTCTCGGTACAAGATTTGTCATCCAGGCTTGAAGCTGCGGTTGAAGGCGGGCTGGTGATGAGCCAGTTAATGGGCTCACCTTCTCCTATTCGTACCTCGCACATTTTGCTGGCGTTACTGCAAGACACGCAGCATCAGCGTTGGTTGTATCGCCTGTGTGGTGAGTTTAAAAAGCTGCCGATTCCTCAGGTCGCAGAAGAGTATGAGGATCTGCTGCGTAACTCTGTTGAGTATGCAGAAGATGTGCCGAAAGGCGATGCGCTGGCGACGGAAACTCCGGGTAGTTCGTCAAGCGAAGCTCAGGCGGCGCTAAATAAGTGGTGTAACGATCTAACCCAACAAGCGCAGGCTGGTGATATCGATCCGGTGATTGGTCGCGATGCTGAACTGCGGCAGGTTGTCGATATTTTGCTGCGTCGCCGTCAGAACAACCCGATTCTGGTCGGGGAAGCGGGCGTTGGTAAAACCGCAGTGGTTGAGGCGCTGGCGCGCAAATTAGCCAGCGGCGATGTGCCTCCGTTGTTAAAAGGGGCGCGTCTGCTCTCTCTGGATCTGGGGCGGATGCAGGCGGGTGCCAGTATGCGTGGTGAGTTTGAATCGCGGCTTAAATCGCTGATTGACGGCATCAGCCAGTCCGATACGCCGATTATCCTGTTTTGTGATGAGGCTCATACGCTGGTCGGTGCCGGTGGACAAGCAGGCACCGGGGATGCGGTGAACCTGCTTAAACCAATGCTCGCCAGAGGGGCGCTGCGGATGATTGCTGCCACCACCTGGTCAGAATATAAGCAGTTTATTGAACCGGATGCCGCTCTGACTCGCCGCTTCCAGCGGGTATTGATAGGTGAGCCTAACGAGTCTGTCGCCATCGATATGCTGCGGGCGATTGCGCCACACTTTGCTCAGCACCATAACGTCACTATCCGTGACGGTGCCATTGCTGCTGCCGTCCGTTTGTCACTGCGCAATTTGCCTTCCCGACAGCTGCCCGATAAAGCCATCAGCCTGTTGGATACCGCTTGTGCACGCGTCGCGCTTAGCCAGCACGCCGAGCCACAAGCGATCGAGCAATTATCAGCCCAGCTGGATGTACTGAAAACTGAGCATCACTATTTGATTCGCGAGCAACAGCTCGGGGCGAACGTCGAACTGCGACTGGCTGAAGTCGTGACGCAGATTGAGAGGTCAGAAAGCGAACTGACGGCGCTGAAAATTCGTGATTATCAGGAAAAACAGCTGGTTAATGAGGTGATTCCCGATGCCAAAAGTCACGATACGCTGGCCGGACATGCGCGCTGGTCTGAGCTGCTGGCGCTACAGGAAGGCACGCCGTTGGTATACCCGTGGGTCGATGAGCAGAGCATTGCGGCGGTGCTTTCCGACTGGACCGGTATCCCTTCCGGCAAGATGTTGCAGGACGATATTGAGAATGTATTGAATCTCGAACAGCGGCTTGGTGAGCGTATCTTTGGGCAACAGCACGGCATCAAAGAGATCTCTCAGGCGATACGCATCGCCCGGGCAGGCATTCAGTCGCAGGACCGTCCGCTGGGAATCTTTCTGTTGGCCGGCTCCACCGGAACCGGAAAAACGGAAACCGCCAATGTACTGGTCGAAACACTCTACGGCGGTGCTCATAACCTTATTACCTTTAATATGAGCGAGTTTCAGGAAGCACACACGTTATCCACGCTGAAAGGCGCGCCTCCGGGCTATGTCGGTTATGGCAAAGGTGGGAAATTAACCGAAGCGGTAAGGCGCAAACCCTATTCGGTTATTCTGCTGGATGAGTTTGATAAAGCGCATCCCGATATTCAGGACGCTTTTTATCAGGTGTTCGATAAAGGCTGGATGGAGGATGCCGAAGGGCGTTTAGTCAGCTTCCGCCAATGTTTTATTCTGCTGACCTGCAATCAGGGCGCCGAAGAGATCGAACAGGCTTACCTGGCTGAAAGCGATATTAAACCTGCGGCGCTGAAGCCTCTGGTATACGACGCCTTGCTGCGCCGCTTTGCTCCCGCGCTGTTAGCCAGAGTTCATATCATTCCCTATATCCCATTGGATCAAGCCGCGCTGGCGCAAATAGCCTCTTATCATCTTTCACGTTTGCAGCAGCGTTTAGCGGATGAAATCGGCGCCGGTTTGATTATCGAAGGCGATATTCCTGGATGGATCGCCAGCAGAGTCAGTAGTCATCCCAATCATGGCCGAGCGGTTGAAGAGCTGTTGCGCCAGACAATTCTTCCCGTTGTTGGCAATGAAGTTTTGCAGCGTCGTCACGAGGCTGAACCGTTGAAAGAGATACGCCTGATCGTTGAAGAAACCGAACTGGGTATTGAATTCGCATAACTGATATCAGCGCAGATTAATTTTAAACGGAGTCGTTATGCCATTAATTGAGATAGAGAATGAAGTGTTATCAGGTCTGAATGCCTTTCCTCTTAGTTTCACTACGGAAGAACGGCTCTCGGATAACCCGGCTTATAAACTGGAGTTTCAGGCTGCGGATGCGGATATTAATCTGATCGGTTTATTAGGGGAAGTCATCAAGGTAAAAATTGAATTACCGGATTCTGCCGGTTACCGAACCTTTTTTACCTATGTGGTGGCGGGAAATGATGAAGGACAGCGACAAAATCAATTTATTTATCGCCTTGAACTGAGTACCTGGCTGTGGTTTTTACAGCAAAACCGTAACTGCCGGATTTTCCAGAATCTGAGCATTATCGATATTATTGAGCAAGTATTCTCGCGCTATAACTTTGCTGACTACCGGTTCGATATTGTCAGCAGCTATCCCTCGCGTGAGTATTGCGTACAGTTTGAAGAGACAGACTTCGCGTTTGTTAATCGTCTGATGGAGGATGAGGGAGTCTGGTACTACTTCGAACATCACGACGATAAACACACTTTAGTTATTACTGACCAGCAGCAGTTTCCGGCACTGGAAGCGCCGTATGCCGAACTTACTTTCCTGCCGGATAGTGAAGAGATGCGGGCGATTCGTGAGGGCGTTCAGCGCATTCAGCGCTCACAGCGTATCCACTCCAGTGAGGTGGTACTGCGCGATTTTGATTTCCGTAATCCGCGCAATACATTGCAAACGCATATAGAAGAAAGCCGCCAGTATCTGCAAGACGTGCCGCTGGAATGGTACGACTATGCGGCGGGATACACCGACACGCAACATGGTGAAGATATTGCCCGTTTACGCCTTGAGGCTATTCAGAGCCATGGGCAAATGTTGTCGGGTGAAAGTAATGCCACAGGATTGTCAGCGGGTCGCTCTTTCTCTTTGGTACTGCATCCTGACAGTAATCGTAATCGTGGATTTAAGCTGATCGGCTGTGACTACAGTTTTGTCCAGGACGGGCCGGACAGCGACAGTCAGGGGCGGAATATTGTTTGTCGGTTTAAAGCCTTAAACGATGACATTATTTTCCGTCCGCAATGTGTGACGCCGCATCCACAGGTTTCAGGTTTGCAAAGCGCGACGGTGGTGGGAGCAAAAGAGTCAGAAGTGCATACCGACAAGTTTGGCCGTATTCGCGTGCACTTTCACTGGGATCGCTATAAAACCACCGAAGATGACAGTTCCTGCTGGATCCGCGTAGTGCAGGCATGGGCCGGGAAAGGCTGGGGCGTGCTGGCGATGCCGCGCGTCGGCCAGGAGGTATTGATCAGCTACGTCGATGGCGATCTGGATCGCCCGATGGTGACCGGGATCGTTTATAACGGTGAAAATCCACCGCCTTATCGCTTACCGGAGAATATTAACTATTCGGGATTTGTCTCCCGATCCCTGCGCTTTGGCCAGCCACAGCATGCCAGTCAGCTCACTTTTGATGACAATCGTGGTAATGAACGCATCATGCTGCACGCTGAGCGTGACCTGCAAAACACCATTGAACGCAACAGTTCCACGGCGGTAGGGCAGGATAGTTATGCCACGGTAGAACGCACCGCTACCGAGTGGATCAGTAACCATGTCTCTTATAAAGACGTCAGTTTTTCGGTCACCGGCATGGATGTTTCTGCCAAAGGACTGGGGATCTCCAGTACCGGGGCCAGCCTGTCTCTAACCGGCATGTCCGTCAGTGCGACCGGCGTGAGTGTGAGTGGCACGTTGCTGAGTACCTCATTTACCGGCGTTGGCTGCTCCTTTACCGGCGTGAGTACTTCTTTTACCGGTGCCAGCACTAGCGCAACCGGAGTCAGCAGCAGTATGACCGGATGCAGCTCTTCCTTTACCGGCACCAGTAATGGCATCACCGGCAGCAGTCATAGTATTACCGGCTTAAGTTCCAGTATCACCGGCCAGAGTATGAGTCAGACGGGATCCAGCCATAGCATTACCGGCAACAGCCAGTCCTTTACCGGCAGCAGTGTTGGCTTCACCGGAAGCAGTACCAGCACCACCGGCGTGAGTCATAGCACCACCGGCAGCAGTACCAGCATGACCGGGAGCAGCATCAGCACCACCGGAAGTTCTGTCAGCATGACCGGCAGCAGCCTCAGCACGACGGTGAGCAGCATCTCCACCACCGGCAGTTCGGTTTCTGCTACCGGCAGCAGCATCAGTACCACCGGCAGCAGTATCAGCACCACCGGCAGCAGCATCAGCACCACCGCCAGTAGCATCAGCAATACCGGATTTTCCCTCTCGTATACCGGCGTTGGCTATTCGCAAACCGGCGTTGACCTTAAAACCGTCGGTATGCAGAGCAAAAACTGATAAGGAGTCGTGATGCGCATTATTCGTCCACAGCAGCTGGTGGTGCTGAAAAACTGTTATCAGATAGGCTATGAAAGTCATATGGGGATCAGCGTGGTAGCCGGATGCTACCTGTCTAAACCTGAGCATCTGGTAACTGAACCACAAATCTGGCAGGCATGGAAATCAGCCCCGCTTTCGCTGCAAATGCTCGACAGTGCTGAACCAAAGCCGTTTGCCGAGTTTTTACTGGCAGGCCATGCCGGTATTGGCGAAGAAGTGACATCGCTGTATCCCGAAGTAGACGTCGGGGCGATTAACCGGCGCTGGTGTATTGAAGGGGAAGGCAGCAAAACAGGGCTGGGTATCAAACCCTTCCTGCGTATTCCGATGGATCATACCCAGAGCTGGGGAGGGAAAGGCTGCAAAGAAAATCCTTTGGGCCGCGGTTATGACGACGATCGTAAACCGACAGTCATGGCGATCGGGGCGGATGGTGCTGCGACGGTTCGTTCGCCGCTGGCGGCCCCGACTCCGGTTCCTTATGGTTTTCAGTTACGCAAGGCACATCTGGATGCCGTCGCCTCTGGTATGACAGACCCTAAATATCTGGAGACCTTTTTCCCGGGCTTGCCACCGAATATTAATCGTCGTTATTTTCAGATGGCACCCCCTGAACAATGGCTGAAAAAAGCCGAGTGGCCAGACAATGTGCCTTTCAGACTGACGGGATTCCGCCCGCAGGATGCGGTTATCTCAGGGGTATTTCCGTCCGTCCGTGCCAGAGCTTTCATCTGGAATAAAAACGCACAGTCGCCGAGTGAATTAACATTACAGCGTAAAACGCTGTGGCTGCTACCGGATAATGACATTGGCCTGATGGTGTTTACCGGTAGCCTGCCACTGACGCATCTTTTTGATGAGCCGGTTGAGACCCTGTTGGTCGGCATGGATCACGCCGACGAGTTGCGTAGCCCGGAGTATTACCAGCAAATCTATAAGAAACGCAGTGTGACCGACGCTCCAACATTTGAATTTCTTAAAGATACTGAGTTAATGCCAACCGGTATGCCATTAAATGTTATTCGGGATTTGGCCGATCATCCTGATTCATTACGCTATAACGCCACAGCTATGCCTGAAATCGATGTCGAATCTTTTTATCAGGATATCCAGAAAGCTATTGAGGCACAGGAACGGCAGGAAGCGGAAGGGCAGGATACCTTGCGTAATCTGAAGATCCCATCTTCCGATTCGGATGAGCTGGCGACCCAGTGGTTAGCCAGCGGCGAAGAGACGGCTACCAATATTTTGTTTTCAGCCAGCGCTCTGTCCGGCATGAGGTTGGACAATAAACATTTTCGGCATTGCACCTTTAATAACAGCCATTTCGATAACGCCACACTGAATAACTGCACGTTTGAACATTGCCAATTTATTCAGGGTGATTTTGCCGATTCATGCTGGAATACCGTCTCTTTTACCGACTGTTTATTCAGGCAAACGGAGTGGCAGAAGGCCCATTTTAACCATTGCAAATGGGGAAAAATCACCTTTGAACACGTCAGGTTTCAGCAAAGCCACTTTATCGGCAATTCTTTTGATAATTGTTTGATTAACAGCAGTGATTTTGGCCTTGGGCAGTTTGAACACAGTACCTTACAGAGCTGTTTCCTGTCTGAATCGCAGTGTCAGCAGACCGTATTTAACCAGAGCAACATCCTGTCGTGCGTATTTGATGAGTGTGACGTATCGCGAGCGCGTTTCACGGAGAGCACTATCGAGAAAACGTCGATTATCACCAGCCAGTGGGCCTCTGTGCGCTTTAGCTACTGTTATTTCAACAGTGTAACCACCGGGTTAAATACCGATCTTTCTGATACGCATTTTGAGCATTGCAGCATGAATAAAATGGGTTTTCTCAGCGCTAATTTGCACTCCAGTACCTTTAGCTATTGTTCGATGCTGGAGAGCTGCTGCGACAAAGCCAATTTATCGCAGGCGACGCTGATCGCCTGTGATATGGCCGCGGTGCGCCTGAAAGACGCCCAACTGACGCACAGTCACTGGCAGAGCACCAGTCTGCAACAGAGCTTGCTATACAACGCAGATCTGCGCGACGCCAGTTTCCTGCGTTGTAACCTGGCTGGTGCCAATTTGGCGATGATTAATCAAAATCTGACCACGTGCTTTGAACATTGCCTGACGGAAAAGACGCACTGGATACCGCGTCGTTATCACGCTTCAGCATAGACGTCGCTTTAAAAGGAAAATGGAATGATACCTTACGATGGCACGATGCTGCCTCCTGATGGACCGCGTCAGATAGTGGGTCAGCAATTTACCCAGCGTGAATTACAGACGTTAATATTGTCTGATGTTCACTTTATACAATGTACTTTCACGGATATAACCCTGACGGATATCGAGCTGTGCAATATTCATTTTGAGCATTGCCATTTTACCCGCCTGCGTCTGAATCGTGGCAGGGCAGAAAACAGCACGTTTCGTTATTGTCAGTTCGATGATATTTCAATAGAGGACGTTGCAGTCATCAATGCGTTATTTATTGAGCTTCAGTGGCAGGGTGGGTATTTCAGCAACTGCTTAATTGAACGCTGGGTATTAACGCTCTGTCAGCTTGATGATGTTCAGTTAGACAATATTCAGCTGCATTACTGGACGGTACAAGATACGCCAATAAACAGCCTGACGATAAGCAACAGTAAAATGCAGGATGCCAACATACATGGGTGTGTTATTCAGCAGTCAGTATGGAAAGAGTGCGAACTTATCCGTCAGGTGATGAGCAGCTGTATTTTAAAGGCGTGTGAGTATCAGCTGACCGGCTGCGATATTTTGGTCTGGAGCCAGTGCCAACTGGAACAGGTTGATTTCCGTAATCAGCCGCTGGCAAACAGTAATTTTCATAAAACCCAGCTGACACAGTGCTGGTTTAATAAAGCCAACCTTACGGCAGCGCTGTTCGATGAAGCGCAGATCAGCGCTTGCGATTTAAGTCAGGCACAACTGGCCGCGGCACGGTTTGCCGACGCCAGATTGACTGACTGCAATCTTCAGGCGGCCCAATTGCCAAAAGCCTGTTTATTACGGGCAAACCTGACGCGCTGCAATCTGACGCAAACCAATCTGGCGCAGGCGGATATGCGCAGTTGCATGCTGAACGCTTCGTCATTACAGGCCAGTCAACTCAGTAAAACACGACTTCACGGCGCACAAATACCGCTGCTGGACGCGACTTTGCAAATGCCAGATCCGTTACTGAGCCAGATTGATAACTGGTACAGCCTGCATAAGCCAGGCCCAAAAGACACCGCCCAATTTCCCTCTGTCCCTTCAGGAGCCAGCCGTTATGTCTGAATTAGCCACTTTACTGAAATTCCAACGCGATTTAACTGACCATCCCGCCTGCTCAGCGAATAAAGCCGTAGCGCGGAGAACCGATCGGCCGCAAGTAATCACTGCTGAGGTTCGCAGTACGGATAACGGCAGTGTGTTACTGCATGGGTATGAAACATTGCCGGTAGCTCAAGCCGCCAGCTGCCTGGTAATGCCTGAAACCGGCGATTGGGTCAGTGCGATTATTGAACAGCAGCAGGTTTACATCACCGCCATCTTATTACGCGCGGCTCCTGACTCGCCACTGGTAATGAACAGTGGGGAGATGCCTTTGCACTTTATTACCCCCGCGCTGGAAATTCATAGCCCGGAAAAAGTTGAGATCCACACCAGACATTTTTCATTAATGGCGCGCACTTCGTTGTGGGTGGCGAAAACCCTGCACCAGGTTGCTGACTCGCTATTTGTCAGAGCGAAGCAGGCGAGTAAAGAGGTAGAGAATACCGACACGACTCATGCCCGCCACATTAATCAACAGGCCGATCAGAGCTTAATTATTAATAGCCGGATTGGATCATTAAATGCCTCCGCGGTTCTTAAAATCGATGGCGGACAGGTTCATATGGGGTAATCACGATGACAGCAGCTAATACCCGAGCAGGTGGCAACAGTTTTACCGGTTGTGACCCGATGGTGCCGATCTCTGCACCGAATATTGCGCCAAACGCCAATGGTATACCGAATGTGAGCAATTACTTTTGTTGCGGAGGTAATGAACAAAATCTCAACACTATTCGTCCGTCCACCATTGATAGCGGGGGATTTACCGGAGCCGCTTCCGGAACGCATTCGGCCAAGATGGACCCGATGCAAGGTTCAGGTAAGTACTTTATTCAGGGAAGCCCGGCAACCCGTCTGGGAGACATGAGTATGACCAACAACAACAACGCGTCATCGACGCAAATTGCCCCCAGTCAGACGAAGTATTTTATCAATGCCTAGTTTATTCAGATTAATTCCCGGGCTGGTGCTGGTGGGAAGCACACTGCTAAGTGGCTGCAGCTGGTTTTCTTCAGCGCCGGAAATACCGCCACAGCAACGCCGGATTGAGCTGCGGATTGTTACTGATCCCTGGATAAATCCGGGTGCCAGCGGACAAGCACAGCCGTTGAAATTATGCATCGTTGAACTGAACAGCGAAGGGTGGTCACCTCCGGGTTTATATCAGGGCACGCTGTGCAGCGGTATTAATACCAGCGCCGAGGTGGTCAGCGTAACGGAATATATGCTTGCCCCAGCAGAGGAACGTCGATATTTCCGCGAGGTTCCTTATGAACAAGATCGCTGGTGGGCAATTGCTGCTGAGTTTCAGGACATGAATAACGGCAAAGGGCTGTTAACGTTCAAGTCTGCTGCTCGTCACAATTTAAGCCAGGTCATTTCCGTTGAGGGTAAGAACCTGTCATTAAAAGCCACAACTGAGACAAAAGTTTTAGAGGACTAGTAATATGCTGCCAAAACAACGTGTTGCATGGGTTGAAGGAATGCTCATGGAGCCTCAGCATTTTCAACAACAGGAACGTTATTTAGAACATCTCACTGAAATGCGTGCGCGAAGCCTCAGTGCGCTGGCGTGGGGATTCCACACATTAGGTATTAATCAGGGCTTACTCGATCAGGGAAAAATTGCGCTGAATTACGCGGGCGGTATTTTTCCAGACGGCACACCTTTTAATATGGGCGAGAATGAAGCATTACCCTTGCCATTTGATCCCGGTGAAAACTGTCAGGGGAGTATCGTATGCCTCTCGATCCTGATGGATATTCCCGGCAATACCTATATTGATTTAACACAAAGCCGCCACGGTAGCCGTTTTATTGCTCTGGATGCGGAAGTGAAAGATCGTAATCACGGCATTGCAGCAGAAGGAACGCCGTCAATTGCCACGCTTCAGCTGGGACAATTGCAGTCCAGGCTCAATTTGCGCGGCAGTATCAGTGATGCAGAGTCGATGCTGCCCATCGCGTATATTAAAGAACGCACCCGTGACGGACGCTTAATTCTGGATGACAATTTTTTGCCGCCGATGTTGGATTTTCGCGCTATCGGCTGGTTGGAAAATGCGGTAACCGAGTTATTGGGTCTAATCGTTCAACGACTTGAGGCGGTTTATCGTCCTGATGTGCTGCTGTCAATCGGCGGGTTGTCCGAGCTACTGGAGCTGTTATTACTGCAAACACTCAGCGAGTATAATCTTAAACTCTCGCATATTCTGATGCAAAAACAGGTGCATCCTGAACAGTTATTTCAATTGTTACTGGGGCTGCTTGGGCAACTGAGCACCATCCCCGGTGGAGACAAACCCTGGGCCAGGCAAGATTTGGTCTATGCGCATCATGAACCGCATAAGGGATATTTTGCCCTGTTTGCGGCTTTACGCCGCGCGCTGTCACTGGTGATTGAAGCTCCGGCGGTCGCCTTGCCGTTTGTTGAACGCGGCGACAATATTTACCTGTGCCAGAACGATGCACAACTGCGTCTGGAAAAACTGATTTTTACCGTCAGCTCCAAATTGCCTGCCGAAACTATCCGCTCGTATTTCCCAACCCAAAGCAAACTTGGCCCGGTGGAGAAAATTGTCCAGCTGATCGATTTGCAGTTACCGGGAGCGAGGATGATCCCCATGTCCTCACCACCAAGATATATCCCTTATTACCCGAACAGTGTCTATTTCGAAGTGGATCATACCGATCCTATGTATAAGGAAATGATGTCGGGTTCGGCTATCGCACTCAGTATTGTGGGAGATTTCCCTGAACTGCATTTTGAAGTTTGGGGTCTGCGGCAAGGAAGACTCGGATGAAAGATTTCGAACGCCAGATTCTCGAAGCCATTTCCACCGCCCGGAATGGTGCCAGACAAGCGGAACAGTCATTAACCGATCCAATGTGGCAGGCCAAAAGTGCAGTGGCCTCTTTGGGCGGTATGATGGTAAAAGGAAGCCGCCAGCCTGATGCATCCTCAGCAGAGCAGCAGGATAAGGCAGTGGTTGATACTCTGGCGACTCCGGCCAATGAGCATGCACTCGCGACAAATCAGCCGCTACCGCTTACGCATGACACCAATACGCCGCGAATAACGCCATCCCGAGGGCTCTATGAGCGCCCGGGCTTACTGCAAGGGCTTTGGGATAATACTTACATTGCAGCAGCGATGCCGTTATTACTGTTGGTGGAGAATATTCGCCGCTGGCCGAGCCGTGTTGCCGCTGAAGTCAGGCCGCCGATCGTCCGGGAATTACAATTCTTCCAGCAGAGCCTGCAAAAGAAGAATTGCCCGCAGGAGGATGTCGGTCATCTCTCTTATCTGCTTTGTACCTATATAGATGGCATTTTCAATGGGCTTCAGACGGCAGAATCCTACAACCAAAGTTTGTTGGTCGAGTTTCACCGTGATGCCTGGGGGGGTGAGAACTGCTTCGAGCATTTACGCGTTTATATGAACTCCCCGAAAGAGTACCGGGAAGTGCTGGAATTCTATGATTTGATTATGTGCCTGGGTTTTGAAGGTAAATATCAAATGTTAGAACATGGGTCGGTATTGCTGATGGATTTACGCAACCGGCTCCATACGCAACTTTATGGCCAGGAGTTCACCCAGTCTTTAGCTATCGTGCAGACCATTCAGGGTTCAGCACGCCGCCAATATATTAAAGCGCGAAAAATCTTTATTTATGGCTTCGCATGCTGTTTATGTGCTTATGGAATTACCGCCTGGTATTTACATCAGCAATCTCAGCAAATTCGCAGCAATATTTTGACCTGGGTTCTACCTGAACCACGGAAAATAAACATCATGGAAACCTTGCCGAATCCTTTATCTAATATTCTCAATGAAGGTTGGCTCGAGGTGCGCAAGGATCCACGCGGATGGCTACTTATCTTTACTTCCGATGGAGCGTTTCGCACCGGAGAAGCGACTCTTTCCGAAGAGTTTATCAAAAAACAAAATATTGAGCGTCTTGGCAAAGCACTGGCTCCGTGGCCGGGTGATATGGAAGTGATTGGGCATACGGATAACAAACCGTTTCGCAGTACATCTGGCAACAATAATCTTAAGCTTTCCGCCGCCAGAGCCGCCGTGGTAGCTGAAAAGCTACGGGAATCCACGCAGCTTAACGAAACCCATCAGCGTGAAATCAGTGCAATTGGCCGCGGAGAAAGTGAGCCTCTGGCAGACAACGCCACGGAAGAGGGCCGCCGTCGTAACCGCCGTGTCGATATCTTATGGAAGATTGGTCAGCGTGATGCCAATCAGGCTATGCAGCAATATCTGGAATCGCCTCGTACCGAATCTCAGGGAACAGATACTCAACAATAGGAATTGTTATGATACGCAGAATGCTGATTTTATTTATTGCGCTGTTATTGTGCTATGCCGTGTGGTGGATAGGTCCGCTGATCGCCATTGGCCCTTATTTTCCGCTGGGAAGCGCCTGGGTTCGCCAGGTTATTATTGCGCTGGTGTTATGCTGGGCACTATGGCCTTTTGTCGCCATCTTCTTTGGTTGGATTTTTCGTTATGCCCGCGCACCGCTACCCCGGCGCAAGAAAAAAACGGTCCAGCTTGATCGTGTTTCTGCCCGTTTTCATGATGCGATGTTAACGCTGAAACAGGCTTATTTATCGCATTATAAAACCCGCTGGCAGCGTTGGCGGCAACAGCGTAAAAGGCAATATATTGATGCTAAACCGTGGTTTTTGGTCATGGGGCCACAGGGCTGCGGTAAAACCTCTATTATTTATGAGAGCGGTGAAAAATTCCTGATGTCAGAACAGTATGGTCTGGCGCAGACCACTGATATCGGTCCCACTCAGGACTGCAATTGGTGGCTGACCGATCGTGCAGTTTATATTGATACGGCGGGCGAGTGGATTTTACTGCATGGACAGAGTGAGGAGGCGGGTAACGCCCGGCATAAACTGTTTTCGATGATCCGTAAGCATCGCCACTATCCGGGAATTGACGGAATTATTCTTTGCCTTGATGTTGATGTATTACTGCAGGCGTCACTGACGGAACGTAAGTCACTGGCTGATACATTGCGTCTGCGGGTGATGGAAGTGGCCTCAACCTTTCAGGCTGATATTGCCGTATATCTGTTGCTCAATAATATCGATAAATTGCCTGGTGGCGAAACTTTCCTCTGCCTGATGAGTGACGATCTGCTGGCTGAAGGACTGGGTATTAGCATGTCCTTTAATGAGCAGGGGGCGAATAATTTTTCAGCTGACGCGCAGCGTTACCGGGATTTCCTGTCAGGCATCAGCCGCTATGTGCTGGAAATCATGCATGACTCGCTCAATATGGAAATGCGCCATCAATTATTACTGTTCACCGAAAGCCTTGGGGCAATTCAAAAACCCCTGTTTGGTCTACTGGAACAAATATTCCCGGCAACGCCAGTGGGCTATAGCGGTTGTCTGCGGCAATGCTGGTTAGGCAGCACCCAGAATCTCACTTCCTGGGAGGCGATGTATTACCCGTCATCAACCAATATTGTTGAAGACCGGCCTGCGGGGCCGATGTATTTTCCGGCGCTGAGTCAGGCGATTAGCGAACGGGGAGTGTTACACGGCAGCGGGCCGATGCCTTTGCGTAACCGACTGCTGGCGACAGGCAAATATGTTGGTGTGACGCTGGCGCTCGGAATTATACTGCTGCTACTGGCGGGGCGTTACTTCTGGGAATATGACTATATTGGCTACGCCACCGCCCGCTTTGAGGAAACGCGGCGCATCGTGCGCGATATTCCACTGACTAATCAGGTGAATGATAATTTAGTCGCCGCCTACGAGCAGTTGGGATATATCAACACCCACTATCTGGAGAGCTCTCCGCCATTATTAACCCCTTATTTCGAACATCGCTTACTTAATCAGGCAATGTTCGACACTTATCATCGTCATCTGAATAAAGTGTTCTGGCCGGCGGTCGAGAATTACGTGGCGAATGAGCTCAAAAAAGATACTCAGTCTTTTGATGTCGATAGCTATGACACGTTAAAAATCTACCTGATGCTTGGCCAGCCTGACAATCGTTCAACGAAGGCTCTGGTGCAATGGTTTATGGCGCGTTGGGAAAATTTTGCTCCGCAAGGTTATACCCCGGACGACCGAAAACTGTTCAGTTACCACCTGAGTCAGTTGTTCAATGGCTCATCCACAGCGGCGCCTGCCGCTAAACTGAATAATGAATTAATTCGCGAGTCGCGTATTAAGGCGATGAAAACGCCAATACATATTCGGGTGATCCATCGCATTGAAGATGCGCCGCTGCCCCCACGGATTGAAAATATCAGCCTGGCAGATGCCGCCGGTTCCAGTGTTACGCTGATGCTCAGGCGTAAAAGCCCGAAGACCGTGACAGATATGGCGATCCCGGCGTTTTACACGCGTGCCAGTTACTATGACGTGGTGAATTCACAACTTCAGGCCGCATCAGAAGCGATGATTGATGAGGAGAAGTGGGTGCTGAGCGACGGTAAATCATCGGTCAGTAAAGTCAGCCTACTCGCAGCGGCACAAAAATTATCCGACGAAGCCCGTAAGTATTATCTGACGGAATATGCCAACCACTGGGATGCTTTCCTGCAGGATATTCGGGTGCGCCCGATCAACGGACTGGATGATGCCGCATTATTAGCCCGGCAGTTCTCCGATCCTTCGTCTCCTTTAGCCAATCTGGTGCGGTTCGCCTCACGTGAAACCACCCTGAGTATTGATAGCTCAACCAAAGGAGGAATGTCCTCTGGCTGGTTTGATACTCAACGCAATAAGCTCACCAATGCACGCCGCAGCATTATTGACGAAATATCGGGTGAGCGTTCACGTTTTCGTTTGACGCCGGAAAAGGCCGTAGAAGATCGCTTTGAGATGTTACGACGGCTGGGTGTTGCTCTGGAAAGCACCTCGACCAGTAATTCCGATCCGCTGGCTAAAACCTTTGAGCAAATTTATAACCAGCTGATCACGCTTTCAACTTCACTACGAGCGGGGCAGATTCTGCCGCAAAGCAATGATTTCAATCGGTTGCAAATCGATATGGCCCGTCAGCCAGAGCCGATACGCAGCGTGATGCGGGATCTGCTTGAGGTCGGTCAGTCACAAAGCTTGCAGCAAAGTAAGGCCAATCTCAGTAAAGGTGTGGCTTCAATCGCATCCGATTTATGTAACACCACAGTTAACGGTCGCTATCCGTTTAATCGCCGGTCGACTGAAGAAATCGGCATTGGCGATTTCAGTCGAATGTTTGGCCGTACCGGTGCGATGCAAAGTTTCTTTGATCAGAATCTGGCGCCTTATGTCGATATCAATGGCAGCCGCTGGAAGGTGAAATCCAACAGTAACGGCGTGGTAACGGAAAAAACGTTGCGGGCGTTTGAGAACGCAGCCCGAATCCGTGACACCTTTTTTGATGCCGGCGACAGAATGGCGATGTCGATGATTATACGACCCGTTTCACTGACGCCCTCAATTCTGGAGGCCGTGCTTGATGTTGATGGTCAGATACTGACTTACAGCCACGGTGCCAGTCAGCCAATGCGGGTTGAATGGCCGGGTCCGAAGGGCGGGGTCTACATCCGTCTGACGTTTAAAACCCGCGATGGCAATGTGGAAACGGTCAGTTTCAATGGTCCGTGGGCTATTTTCCGCATGTATGACGCCAGTAACGCAGTGCCACTGGGGCCAAATAGCCGCGAACTGACGATGGCAATGAATAATGTCAGCGGTTTTTTCAACCTTGAACTGAGTTCCACCATGAAAGATTACCCGCTGTGGTCAAAAGCATTGACCCAGTTCTCATGCCCTAAAAATCTCTAACTGCAAAATAAGGAAATACCGATGCTTGATCCTAAAAATATGCAAAATGTATTGAAATCAGCAGCTGAGCTTGGTCAGCAATCTCAATCTGATTTGCAAAAACCCTTTGTGAAGGGCATGCAAAATATGGAAATGTCAGGGGCTGATGCGGCTCGCACCATTATGCAATCCGTTAATCAATCTTGTCAGACCATGATGAGTGATATGAATAAGGTATTAGCCGGCGTGCAGGATAATGTCGATGCGCATCAAAAAATGCAAAGTGAAGAACGTCCGAAGGATTTTGAGACCGCAATGAATGACCTGCGTAATACGCTCTCCAATGGTTTTCCGGAAGAGATGAAAAGTATGTTTGATAAGCTGCCAAAAATTTAACGTAATATCTTAAATTAGCCGGTTGATAATAAATCACCATACTATTTCGCTAAGTGTCAGTGAAGTGGTGCATGACAGCATCCGGCGCTGTTGGTGTTAAAAGAGCGGAGAGTGTCGTCAGATATTCTCCGCTCTTTTACGCTCCCACCACGGATAATAAGATTACTTTGGTGCTCGTACCGAAAAGCAAACAGATCGTTATTGCGGGCGGCAGATAAAACCGAGGTCAGCTTTAACTGATTACTACCGGGCTGGCGATGGGTTCATCATCAGAAAAGATAACGCGTACCGACAGTAAATTCGCTGGAGGCCAGGCGAGCTTTCATTTGCTCGTCCTTCAGGCCGCGCACGTTGCCAAAGGTATTGTAGCCACTTTCAACTTTTCCCATGTCGATATAGCGATAGCCCACATCAATGCTCAGACGCTCCAGCGGCGAGTAGCTGACGCCCGCACCCAGTGACCAGGCAAGATTATTCTGGGTGCTGGATGCATATTCGCGTGAGGTGTTGCCCTGCCAGCCGTCGGCTTTAACCTTCGCAATCCCCAATCCAGCTGTGCCGAACAGTGACACGCCATAGCCGAGATCATAGTCGCGATAGACGTTCATCATCAGTCGTTCGGTTTTCAGCTTCAGGTGGTTGTAGCTGCTAGGGAAAGCGGTGGAGCCGCTGGTAAATTCGCTTTTCTGACGGAAAGTATACTCTCCTTCAGTGCGCCAGCCGTTGCCGTACTGATAACCCGCCGCCAGTGAGGCACCGCTCCGGCGGTCTTTTTCCTTGCCGTCAACAAACTGTCCGACACCCGGACGGCTGCTGGTATCCTGATCGCTGGCACGTTGTTCGCTATACAGGTATTTGGCCGAGCCGTAATAACCTTCATCGCTGTTTGCTGCCAGTGCATGGCCAGCACTCAGAATAAGAGGAAACGCCATCAGTCCTGATAAATATTTCATTGTTAATGCTCCTTATTGTGTTATTCGGCATTCAATTCGTTTTCAATGCTCTTCAGCGCTTCCGGCGCGCGTGCCTGGCGCAGATGGCCGCCGGCCAGCGGCAGGGCGTTTATAAGGATACGCTTCATCGCCTGGCTCCCTTTGTTCGTCATGGGCCAATACTATGAAACGCTTAACAGAAGGGGAATTAACGCGAACACCTAACTTTCCAGGTGTTTTTACTTAGTCTGTTTGGCAACATCACCATAAACTTTCAGCAGCCTGGGCAGCGAGTTGACTTCAAGCTTGCTGAAAATATTGGCGCGATGCGCCTCCACGGTTCGCGGAGAGAGCGAGCACCGCAGGGCTATTTCCTTGCTGGAATAGCCCTGCACGATCTGCCCGAACATCTCTTTTTCACGGGCGGTCAGGGTCGAAAGTTTTTGCTGTAATGGCAACAGCCGCCGCTGCTCTTCCTGGCGTATTTTCTGCTGCGCCATCGCGGCGCCGACGACCTCAAACAGCAGGTCGGCATCGATGGGTTTGGTCAGAAACTCCCAGGCTCCGTTTTTAAACGCGCGGCGGCACAAATCAATATTTCCATGCCCGGTCATAATGATCACCGGCAGGGTAAGCCCCTGTTGGATCCATTCGTCCAGCAGCGTTAACCCGGTTTTTCCCGGCATGCGGATATCCAGCAGCATGCAGCCTGCCAGCTCGCAAAGGTTTCCGGCCTGCTGCTGAAAGGCGTGGGCGCTGTCAAAAGTATGGGTCTGCCAGCCGACGGTTGACAGCAGCAGGCTGAGGGAGTCACGGATTGCCGCATCATCATCAATAAGCCAGATACGCTGTTTCATTACTTCTCCTCGTCAGGCAGAGGGAACCAAAGTCTGAAGCAGGCACCACGCCCTGCAATATTACTTGCCTCAATGGTGCCGTTAAGACGCTGTACCAGAGTGTCGGTCAGCGCCATTCCCAGGCCGACGCCTTCGGCACGGGTGGTAAAAAACGGGATAAAGACATGCTTCAGCGCCTCTGGCGATAGCCCCGGGCCACCGTCGGTTAGTTTCAGCACGATACCGCGCTTTTCCTCGCGGATTTCAAGGTGGATCCAGCTCGAACCTGGCGCATTCCCGGCCTGCGCCTGAATCGCATTGCTGGCAATATTATGCAGGATTTGCTCAATCCACAGCGGTGGCGCCATTAGCGGCGGCAAACCGTCGCTGAAATGGCTGCTTACGCGCACTTTTCCCGCCTGCAATTCGTTATCCAGCAGTTGGCAAACCCGAAGCCACAGCGTCTGCAGTTCAATTGGCTGATAGTCGGCGCGTTCACTGCTTAGCTTCTGCCGAAACTGACCAAGCAGAGCATCAATGCGCTTTATTTGCGCCACCGACGCGTCCAGCAGGCTGGCAACCTGATCCGATTTGTGCTGTTTAAGCAGGCGTACCGCCGCCTGGTTATAGCTCATGATGGCGGTCAGGGGTTGGTTAAGCTCGTGCATCATCCCCGCTGCCAGCTCACCCATGGTATTCAGCCGGGTGAGTTCGGTGTAGCGGGCGCGCAGAGCGGCAATATCCCGGCGACGTTTATTCGCCTGATACTGAGCCAGCAGATAAAGCGCCAGCGCCCAGAACAGCGCCGGGGAAACCATCAGCCACCACGGCAGCTTTGCCCACTCCGGGTTGTCGCCCGCCGAAACAATAAACGGCTGAGTCGGACTGGCGACGATTTTATCCCAGCGCCACCAGCTTGTGACGCTGGCAAGACCCCTTTCGTAGAGCGTGGTTGAATCCCGGGTGATGGCGAGATAGGTAAAGGTCTTTTTCTCTGCGAGGGTGTCGAGCAGAACGTTTAAATCAATTAACAGCGAGAGGTTAGGACGGTTTAGCCAGTAGCGGCCGTTGCCTTCAGGAACAATCAGCTGGCGGGGCTCAGGCGTATCGTGCCGCCGCCACTCCACGATCTGCGGCAGAATATGCTGCACTTCGGTGGCGTTTTGGCTGGCGGGCAGTAGCGGGATGATGGCGTCATGTTGAGACAGTTTCACCGTTATTTCGCGATAAAGTATGCGAAAGTCAGCGGACTTTTCTTCGTACTGCTGTTGTAAATACCAGGCACCCATTGCCGCGCAGCTAAGCAGCGTTAGCAGTAGCCAGCTGACTATCCTCAACATGCAAAGTCCTTTTCATCCTGCCGGGAAAAAACAGGGCATCAGTATGGAGTAAGTTACAGGCAAAAAAAAGCGGACGCTAAGGCGTCCGTTTCAGGTGGTAAAGAAATCTCGCAACAGTGAAAGCTTCACAGGCGATTAATAATCAGATAAATATAATAAATTCAATATATTAAAAATAAAACGACGACCGCTGGCTGAGTCTGACTGGCGCTTTCCGGTTCATTTTGCCGATACCCGTTGTTATCAATTTCGCTTCCGACAAAAATAAAAACCTGCCTTAAGACCTCAATATATTCCTGTAAAATCAGGCGAGAGAAAGCCAGTTATGCTCACTGGGTTGAGGCATTTGCGACTGGCGTTGCAGAATGGCTGTGTCGTGACGCTCTGATAACCGTAACAATTTCTTTAGCTGCCTCTTTTAACGTATTATGTTTGGTCGTGTAGTGTTTGTTTTCTTCTGCCTCAAAATCCAGAACTTTCAATGATTTCTTGGTTTGATGCGCGTCAGGAATAAAATCACTATTCTTCTCAAGGCGCGTGATGCCTGAAACGATGATCTCTCTAAACTTACCATCTGAAAAAAACGCGAAGTTTTCAATTTTTTTAGTCCAGGATTCTATTAAATTATCTGACTGAACTCTGGTGTTTATTAAGGCATGACTCTCATTTTTAAAATTATTGGTGTCGCTCCCTAAGTAAGCCAAAATAATTGCGCACGAAAATGAAAAGACGAATAAAAATTTCATTGGTTTTCTGATGACACACAGGCAAGCGTAATAATCTAATCACGCAGAGGGTGTAATTAACTTAAGATTCAGCAATCGACCCGGCGTGATCGCCTAACGCCAGGCCGATGACATCATTCTGAAGCCGGATGAGTTATGACATCTGCACTCAAGGTTGGCATCTGATAAAAAACTATTTGATGTCGTTGATCCATTGCTTGAGTTTGCTTTCCGGGTTTTCTTTGCAAATTTTTATCAGCAGCGGCACCGACGTTGTGCCCACTTCATGCCAGTCAACATAATCCCCGCCTTTAAAATCCGTATCCTTGTTGATCACCCAGAATGCGACCGGCATCATTGCCTTTGGATTCATATCCACAAACTCTTTGCAGGTCATATTTTCTGGAATGTTTTCATTAAGCGTCTCCGCGCTGGCGATATTAACCGAAGCAGAGAGTGCAGCGATGGCAATAAGTGATTTTACTAACGTTTTCATAGTGTTTTCCTGGGTTTTAGATCGCGATTCGTGGTTGATGATGCAGAGCTACGGCTCAACATCAGATGTTTTTTTTTTCAGATGCTCAATTTTATTGCTCAGGGTAAAGTAAATACACGCGCTGAATATCATCTCCAGCCCAATAAATACTGAGACCAGAATATAGGTTGTGTCTTGATTCGCGCTCATCCAGAGGAACGCAATGATCAGATCAAGGATCCCGATGAACATACACCAGTAACGTCCAACCATATGGGCGCTTTTAATCGCCGCAGATAAGCGGCTGACACCGGCAAGGATAAATAAAAAGCAGATAAAGATAGAGAGAATATTCATCCCCAGCATCGGACTGAGGAACACGCCCATCCCCATAACCGCGTAGATGACCCCGAAAATAATTAAGGAAAGTGTTGCGCCCTTGCCAATTTTTTTAAAATTATAAGCACAGACTAGCGAATAAATGCCGCAAAAGGTCAGCAGAACACCGGTCAGGTAGCTCAGAACCATCCCGGCATAGATCGGAAAGAATAAACATAAAATGCCGCATACAGAAAGCATCAGTGCAAGGCTGAATGCGCTTCTTTTGTAATTTGCCAAAACCCGATGGTTTAGCTTACTTATGAGGTTTCTATCAATGAGTAGCATTATCTTACCTTAAATGTATCGGTTGAATTTGGTTGCGAAATAATTATGATGGAAAGGATATTCTGTTCTGTTAACGCTGTATATCGGATAAACGGGTGAGGGTTATCATCTCATTCTTACAGCTGTCATCCTGGTCGTTCAAATCTATATCCGCCCTCCCATGCCAATACATTTTCTTGTCGATTAATATGCTCGCATCTTCACTGAGTCTTCAAACCAAATTAATTTAAAGGAAAGTAATTATGAAACGTTTTGCACTCGCAACAGCTTTTGCTGCAATGGTAGCTGCGGCTCCGGTAATGGCAGCAACCGCAACCTCCGATACTTCTGATGCAACCCCGCATGTTACTGCACAGCAGGTTAAAGCCGCTGACCAAATTGCTGTGCAGGGCCTGAACGCCCTGCGAGATGTCCAGTTTGCCCGTATGGCGTTGTTCCAGGGAAACCCGCAAAAAGCAGAAGCGCTGACGAATCACGCTGCTACCTTATTAGCAAATGACAGCCTGGACTGGTCAAAATTCTTCCGCTCGGACAAGAAAGCCAATTTAAACGATGACAACTATGTCGCCGTTGATGCCGCGATGGGTATTTCTGAAGATTATGTCGTTTCGCCAGAAAAACAGGAAGCCATCAAGCGTGCCAATAGCAAACTGGAAAAAGGCGATAAAAAAGGTGCCGTTGAGGAGCTGCGTCTGGCCGGTATTGGCGTGATGGAAAATGTTTACTTAATGCCACTGAAACAAACGCGTAATGCGGTAGCGCAGGCGCAGAAGCTGATGGGCGAGCATAAATATTATGAAGCCAACCTGGCGCTGAAAGGCGCTGAAGACGGCGTGATCATGGACAGCACCGCGCTTTTCGCAAATTGATCACTCATCCATTTGGCTGAACGTATTAGCGAGCAGCTGAAATAACCCTATTGATATCACAAGGCCATATGCATAAACGGCATATGGCGTTGTAGAGTCACATTTATTGATAAAAGGTACTGCAATGTCTACTCCACTTCAGGGCATTAAAATTCTCGATTTTACCGGTGTTCAGTCCGGTCCTTCCTGCACCCAGATGCTGGCATGGTTTGGTGCTGACGTAATTAAAATTGAACGTCCGGGCGTTGGGGATGTAACTCGTCACCAGCTGCGCGATATTCCAGATATTGATGCATTGTATTTTACCATGCTGAACAGCAATAAACGTTCGATTGAGTTAAATACCAAAACGGCCGAAGGCAAAGAGGTGATGGAAAAACTCATTCGTGAAGCCGATGTTCTGGTGGAAAACTTTCACCCGGGCGCCATCGATCATATGGGCTTTACCTGGGAACGCATTCAGGAAATTAATCCGCGACTGATTTTCGGCTCGATTAAAGGTTTTAATGAGTGTTCACCTTATGTGAACGTGAAGGCCTATGAAAATGTCGCCCAGGCTGCCGGTGGCGCAGCATCCACTACCGGTTTCTGGGACGGTCCACCGCTGGTCAGTGCCGCTGCGTTAGGCGACAGCAACACCGGGATGCATCTGCTAATTGGCCTGCTTGCGGCGCTGCTGCACAGGGAAAAAACCGGCCGCGGCCAGCGTGTGACAATGTCGATGCAGGATGCGGTGCTCAACCTGTGCCGTGTAAAACTGCGCGATCAGCAGCGTCTGGAAAAAGTCGGTTATCTGGAAGAGTATCCACAATATCCTAACGGCACCTTTGGTGACGCAGTACCGCGCGGCGGCAATGCTGGCGGCGGCGGTCAGCCAGGCTGGATCCTGAAATGCAAAGGATGGGAAACCGATCCTAATGCCTATATCTATTTCACTATTCAGGAACAGAACTGGGAAAATACCTGTAAAGCCATCGGCAAGCCTGAATGGATTGAAGACAGCGCTTACAACACGGCAAAAGCGCGTCAGCCTCATATTTTCGATATTTTTGCCGTGATCGAAAAATACACCCTGACCATGGATAAGCATGAAGCGGTGGCATATCTCACCACCTTTGATATTCCTTGCGCGCCGGTGCTGAGCATGAAAGAGATCGCCCACGATCCCTCCCTAAGAGAGAGCGATAGCATTGTTGAAGTTGAACAACCTCTGCGTGGTAAATATCTGACTGTCGGTTGCCCGATGAAATTTTCAGGCTTCACCCCTGAAATTAAATCTGCCCCTCTGCTGGGTGAACATACCGTAGAGATTCTGAAAGAGCTGAACTATAGCGAAGAAGAAATTACAGCGCTGAAACAGAATAACGCGATCTGATCTCAGAGGAGCCTTTGGCTCCTCGTACTTATTTAATATTGAGGCAACTGATTATGTCGGATGAACAAGCACTGACAGATGGTATGCATATCATCGTCGAAGCACTGAAACAAAATAATATTGAGTGTATTTATGGCGTCGCAGGTATTCCTGTTACCGATATGGCGCGACATGCTCAGGCGGAAGGAATTCGCTTTATCGGTTTTCGTCATGAACAATCGGCCGGCTATGCCGCAGCGATTCGTGGATTTATCACGCAAATTCCTGGCGTTTGCCTGACTGTTTCCGCTCCCGGTTTTATGAACGGGCTGACTGCACTCGCGAATGCGACGGTGAACGGTTTTCCGATGATCCTGATCAGCGGATCCAGCGATCGCGCCAAAGTGGATCTTCAACAGGGCGATTATGAAGAGCTGGACCAGATGAATGCAGCGAAGCCCTATGCGAAAGCGGCGTATCGGGTGAACCGACCTGAAGATCTGGGCATTGCGCTGGCTCGCGCCATTCGGGTAGCGGCATCAGGTCGTCCGGGCGGTGTTTATCTTGATTTAACCGCCGATGTGCTGGCTGCCACCATGCTGGAAACCGAAGCGGCGAAAACCATTGTTAAAGTTGAACATCCTGCATTGAAACAGTTGCCAGACGCTGAGTCGATAGAGAGCGCGATGGCGCTGCTGGCGAAAGCTGAACGCCCGTTGATCATTTTGGGCAAAGGGGCCGCTTATTCTCAGGCCGACAAAAAGATCCGCGACTTTATTGAAAGTACCCACATTCCTTATCTGCCAATGTCGATGGCGAAAGGCCTGCTGGAAGATACCCACCCGCTTTCTGCCGCGGCCGCGCGCTCGTTTGCGCTGAAGAATGCCGATGTTGTCATGCTGGTCGGCGCTCGCCTCAACTGGCTGCTGGGACACGGCAAAAAAGGCTGGGCTGAGGATGTTCAGTTTATTCAGCTGGATATTGAGCCACAGGAAATTGACAGCAATCGCCCGATCGCTGCACCGGTAGTGGGGGATATTGATTCAGGCATGACGTTGATGCTCGATGCACTGGCAACACGCCCTGTCACGGCTCCGCTGATGTGGCGCGATATGCTTGAACTTCATAAGCAGAAAAATATCGACAAAATGCAGCTGAAGTTAACCACCACAACGTCACCGCTTAACTACTTCAATGCGCTGCGGGTGATTCGCGATGTACTGACGGAATATCATGATATTTACCTCGTTAATGAAGGGGCAAATACCCTCGATAACGCGCGCAATATTATCGATATGTACAAACCTCGTCGTCGTCTGGATTGCGGCACCTGGGGAGTCATGGGCATTGGAATGGGATATGCCATCGGCGCGGCGACCACCGCCGATCTGCCGGTCGTGACTATTCAGGGCGATAGCGCGTTTGGCTTCAGCGGCATGGAGATTGAAACTGTCTGTCGCTATAACCTGCCCGTCACGGTGATTATCTTCAACAACGGCGGCATTTATCGTGGCGACGGCGAGGATCTCAGCGGTAAAGGCGACCCTTCGCCGACGGATCTGTTACACCACGCGCGCTATGACAAGTTGATGGATGCCTTTGGCGGTATTGGCTATCACGCCACTACTGAAGATGATATTCGCCAGGCCCTGGTTGCCAGTATTCAGGCGAGAAAGCCGTCAATCATTAATGTGGTCATCGATCCTGCCGCCGGTACGGAAAGTGGACATATCACCCAGCTTAATCCTAAGCAAATCGCTAAAAATTGATGCTGCAAACTGCAACCTGTTTTCCCTCAGCTCTCCGCTGAGGGGATGTCTGAATGGATAAACCATAATGTTTACTTTCTTCACCGGCGATTTGCTGCCGATTATCGTTATTATGCTGCTGGGATATGTCAGCGGTAAGCGTCAGGCTTTTGATGAAGAGCAGGCTCGGGCGCTTAATAAACTTGTACTGAATTACGCATTACCTGCGGCACTGTTTGTTTCTATTGTGCGTGCTAACCGTGACATGATTTTTGCGGATGCTCGTCTGACGATTGTCTCTCTGGTGGTGATTGTTGGCTGTTTCCTTTTTTCCTGGTTCACCTGCTATAAGTTTTTTAAACGCACACATGCCGAAGCGGCGGTTTGCGCGCTGATTGCAGGGTCACCAACGGTGGGTTTTTTGGGCTTTGCCGTGCTGGACCCGATCTATGGAGCCAATGTTTCGACCGGACTGGTAGTCGCCATCATTTCAATTATTGTTAATGCGATTACCATTCCTATCGGTCTGTATTTACTCAATCCTTCTGCTGGCAAGGATGGTAAGAAAAGCAGCAACTTTGCTGCGCTGATTTCTGCGGCGAAAGAGCCCGTGGTATGGGTACCTGTGCTGGCAACGCTGATTGTGATGGCAGGTATTAAAATTCCGGCGGTATGGGACCCGAGCTTTAATTTAATCGCTAAAGCGAACTCCGGCGTGGCGGTATTTGCGGCAGGTTTGACGCTGGCTGCACATAAATTCGAATTCAGTAAGGAAATTGCCTGGAACACCTTCCTTAAACTGATCCTGATGCCACTGGTACTGCTTATCGTCGGAATGTTATTCCACCTCGATGCGGAACAGCTGCAGATGACCGTGCTGATTGGTGCGCTGCCTCCGGCATTCTCAGGAATTATTATCGCCAGCCGTTTCAATGTTTATACCCGTACCGGCACCGCCTCTCTGGCCGTCAGTGTGCTTGGCTTTATCGTTACCGCGCCGATGTGGATCTATATCAGCCGTCTGGTTTCATAAGCGCCTATATTAATAAATCAATCAGTCATCCAGAATACAATACGCTTGTATTCTGGAGCTGTTTCCGAGTGCAAAGTAATGAATGAAGATAAAAAAGCCGGGCCGTTCGACGGGCTGCTGGTTATCGATCTGACTCATGTGCTGAATGGTCCGTTTGGCACACAAATATTGTGTGACTTAGGCGCGCGCGTTATCAAAGTTGAGCCGCCAGGACACGGCGATGATACCCGGACGTATGGCCCCTATCTCGATGGCCAGTCCCTGTATTACAGCTTTGTGAATCGGGGTAAAGAGAGTGTAGTGCTCAATCTGAAAGACGAATCCGATCGGCATATCTTTACCAATATGCTGAAGCAGGCCGATGTGCTGGCGGAAAACTTTCGCCCCGGAACGCTTGAGAAACTCGGTTTTTCATGGGAACAGCTACAGGCGATTAATCCTCGTCTGATCTATGCCTCTTCTTCCGGTTTTGGACACACCGGCCCAATGAAAGATGCACCCGCCTACGACACCATTATTCAGGGCATGAGCGGTATTATGATGGAGACCGGCTTTCCTGATGGGCCGCCGGTTCGCGTCGGCACGTCGATTTCCGACCTCTGCGCGGGGGTTTATCTGTTTTGCGGCATAGCCAGTGCGCTGTATGGCCGGGAAAAAACCGGGCGCGGAGCGCATGTGGATATCGCGATGTTCGATTCGACACTCACTTTCCTTGAACACGGTATGATGAGCTATATCGCCACCCATCAGACGCCGAAGCGCCTTGGTAACCGCCATCCTTATATGGCGCCTTTCGACGTGTTTACTACGGCGGATAAACCGATCACCATCTGCTGCGGCAATGACCACCTCTTTGCTGCGCTATGTGGGGCATTACAGCGCCCTGAGCTGGCTGTCGACCCGCGATTTGCCAGCAATGTGCTGCGGGTAGAAAATCAGGCGGTTTTGAAACAGGCGATAGAAGCGGTGCTGAATACCCAGACCTCAGAAATCTGGTTGGCGCGTATCGGCGAGGCGGGAGTACCGGTGGCACCGCTGTTAAGCGTTGATGAAGCCATAGCACTGCCGCAGACCGCGGCGAGGAATATGATGATTGAAGCGGGTGGAGTGAGAATGCCGGGAAATCCAATAAAAATCAGTGGATATCCCGATCCGCACATTCGTCCCGGCGCCGCGACCCTCGATCAGCATGGGGAACAATTGCGCTTTGAATTTGCGTAACAGGGATCGCTCCGGTAAGCAACCGGAGCGAAAAACGTATTACAGCGGCTGCCCGAGGAAAAGCGCGATCTCCTGATCCAGCTCAGCAAGATGTTCCGCCAGCGTCTGCATTAATTCAGCGTGGTCCGGTGAGTCGCTGCCGGTAAAGGGCCGGGATTCCAGCTGGAAACAGATATCCCTTAAACGCGTCAAATTAAGTATGCCGGCAGAGCCGTGAATACGGTGGATGTGCTTTTTAAACGTGCGCCAGTCTCCCTCATTCAGCGCCTGTCGGGCATGCGCTAAATCATCCCGTGACTCCTGGCTGAAAGTCAGTACGATTTCGCGCATCAGCTCAGGATCGTTATCGGTATTCTCCTGTAAGAAGTTGATATCCAGATATTGGGTGGCGCTGGCTGACGGCGCCGCCGGAGAGAGCTGGCTTAAGTGTCTTTTCAGCACATCAATCGTCAGCGGTTTAAAAAGACAGAGATCCATGCCGAAGCCAAGTCCGCGATCGCGTTCGAGAGTTTGTGCATTGGCGGTTAATCCCCAGATGGTTATGGGATTTTTTTCCTGGCGTAATACCTGCGTTAATTCAAACCCGTCGAGATGAGGCATGTTGATGTCGGTGATCAGTAAATCAAAGTGATGCTGACTGATTTTTTTAAGCGCGTCTTCGCCGTCGCAGGCTTCGCTGACATCATAGCCAAGCGTGCTTAACTGCCGCTTGAGCAGCAGCCGGTTGGTCGGGTGATCGTCCGCCACCAGGATACGCAGGTTAGCGGGCAGCGTTAGAGATTCGTGGCGCTCTTCAGCAATGACGCACTGGTGCGTTGATACGGCTACCGGAATAAATACGCTGAAGGTTGATCCGACGCCCGGACGACTTTTCACGCTGAGTTCCCCCTGCATTTTGCCCACTAACTGTTTACAGATCATCAGCCCGAGGCCAGAACCGGTTTGCTGACGCCCTGAATGAGTCTGGCTGTAGGGTTTGAACAGCAGCTTTTGCTCTTCTTCGCTGATTCCACTGCCGGAATCCACCACGTCGATAACCAGTTTGGCCGTCTCGTGATGATGTTCAATCAGCCTGGCATTCAGCCTGACGCATCCTTTATCGGTAAACTTCAACGCATTGCTCAGCAGATTGGTCAGCACCTGTTTGATGGCCTGCGGGTCAATCATAATTAAGCAGTGATGGCTGAGTGGATTGTCGATCAGCAGCTGGATATTTTTTCTGGCGGCCAGCGCGTGAAAGGCGCGATAAATCACCGTGAGGTGTTCAGCCATATCCAGCCATTCTGGCTTAAGCTGATATTTGCCGGATTCTATTTTGTCGACATCCAGAATTTCACCGATCAGCCCGAGCAGGGATTGCCCGGTCGAATAAGCCAGTTTTACCGCTTCCGCTTTTTGCTCTTCCGTCTGCTGTTGGTTGGTTAACAGTTCCAGGAATCCCATAATTGAGCTGACCGGCGTTCTGATTTCGTGGCTCATATTTGCCAGAAACTGACTTTTGGCAACGGTTGCATTAATGGCTTTGTTTTTCTCAATTTCCAGCGCGCTGATAAGCGAACGCGTTTCAGTGATATCTTCCCAGCCGCAAATAAATATTCTGTCGTCACTGGCGGGCATATCACACAACGTCAGCCAGTGTTGGACGTAGCGCGTCTCACGGCCATTGCTGATTTCCAGCTCGCAGGTGTTGATCGGCCGGTTACCGTGCTCGTCAAGCTGGATGTGGGCGAATTCGGGCATCATGACAGAGAATGGCGAATCAGGATTGGTCAGCGGCAGCGAGGCATTTGCGTAGTAATCCTCAGTAAAATATTGTGAAAATGCGCTGTTGTGACTCACGATTTGACCCTGAGAATTGACGACATAGCTTGGAGTAGGCAGCGAGTCTGAAAGCGCTTTGCGAAAGGAGATCTGATTTTCAAGATGGCCTTGTATCGCTTTGCGTCGCTGCACTTCTCGTAACAGATAAAACCCCCACAGCAGGCTGCTCAATATCAGTGACACGGCAAGTGCGGTAACGATATAAAACTGCTGGCTGTAGAGATCCCACGTATCAATGGTTACGTTGGGCATCTGTGTCCATTTTTCGGTCAGGCGAAGTATTTCACTTGGCGGCAGATTGTTCAGCGCTTTATCGATGATGCTCTTGAGCTCAGGTTCACCTCTGGGATAGGCAAAAGTGATCGCTGCGTGGGGCACATTCTTAATGCGAAAGAAATCCTGAGTGTCCGGATAATAGTGATCGACCATATAGCGTGCCGTCGACTGCGTGGCGACCAGCGCATCCAGCTTCCCTTCCTGTATCTGATGAAACGCCGCACTGGCATTGGCAACGGACACCCACTGCACCTTCGGGTGGCGCTTTTTAAGTGTGTCATCTAACCCGTAATAAGCGGGCAGTCCAACCTTCATGCCTGGCTTGAGCGTATGTTCTTTCATCCGGGCTTTTTGCATCACATACACATAAGGAGACATGATCAGCGTGTTGGAAAAGGCGACCTGGTGTTCACGCTCTTCTGAATATATCGCACCAGGGAAAATATCCCACTTTCCTTCCGGGCGCAGTACGTCTCCCGGAGGGGTAATTGGCGTAAAGACCGGAACGAACTTCATCCCGGTTTGCAGCTCAATAATATTCAGCAGATCGCCCATCATGCCGCGCGGATCGCCATTTTCGTCCGTCATTGAAAATGGCGGATGAAAAGATGAGACCAGCACGTTGACCGCCGGATGATTCTTGATCCATTTTTTTTCCTGCGAAGTCAACTTCAGCGGTTGATTGATAAACCCCAGGTTACCGGAGTTAAGCCGGTTCTGGATCACATCCCTTCTTATTTCATTGCTGAGACTGTCAACAAATCGATTCAGAATGTCCGGCAGCATGATCATTTCTTTACGGGTAAAAAAGTAATTGAGCTGGCAGGGGCAGTCATAATATTTGATGGCATTCAGTGAATGCGCAAAGTAGCGGGAGATAAGCGTGCTGGTAATAATATTACTGCCAATAAAGTACTGATTATCGCCGGAGGAAACTGAGGCCAGTGCCTCGTAGTAGTCAGGATAATCGATGACCGCGGCATTGGGAAAGGAGCGGGCAATCATCGCCTTAGCGGGGTAATCGTTTACCCGTGCAATTTTGACGGGTTTGATGGTGCTGAGCGGGCTCATGGTGTTATTAACCGTTGTCACCAACACAGGAAAGGTGGTTATCAGCGGCTGAGACAAATTGAGGGTGGGTTCTTGCGGACGCGAGTTCATCAGATCTGTCAGCATAACGTCCACTTCCCCTTCCTTCAGGGCCCTGACTGCATCCTCCGCGCGGGGATATTTCCGCAGAATCACTTTTACTTTCAGATTCTGTTGCAGCAACCCGAGGTAATCAGCATTAATTCCCTTGGCCCGCAAACCCGGTTCGGTCTGCAGGAGTGCGGAGTGCATGGAGCTATCGACTGCGACGATAAAATGCTTTTTACTGTTCAGCCAACGAAGTTCATGACTGGTTAAGCGTAAATCATCAAGCTCGATGCTGCCGTTGGTAAACTTGACGTCATAGTCAGTATAGGAAGGGGCTGCATTGGCCTGTACAGAAAAAAAAAGAACAACAGAGACCAAAAAACAAGTAAGAAAATTCATTCTGTTACCAGATTTTATTGTTCTGAGCGAAAGTAAACAGGTTCATTAATGATTTGCACTCAAGTTTCTCCATTAACCGACCTTTATAAGTGCTGACCGTTTTGTTACTGATAAACATTTTCTCTGCTATGGTGTTGTTATCATTACCATCCAGTATGTAGTTTAGCACCGTAATCTCCTGTCGGGAGAGAGAATCCAATCTTTGCTGATCGGATGTCAGACGGCCGGTGAAGCGATCCATGGAAAACGGAAAGTAGCAGTAGCCATTTTTTGCGGCATCAATGGCGGCAATAATATTGTTTATGCCTTCTTTTTTGCTGACAAAACCATTTGCCCCAGCCTCCGCGCTGTAGCGGCCGTAGAAGTAATCATTCTTGGCTGACACAATAATGACGATGCCGGTGTAGTGGCGCTTGCGCAGCATCTCAAGCACCTGGATACCGTTATGGACCGGAATATCCACATCGATAATCATAATGTCCGGCTTTAGCGTTTCCATGCTCTGCACTGCTTTAGCGCCATCGCTCAATTCAGCCAACACCTCAATATCATTTTTACGCAGGAGATTGCGAATAGCTGTAATGGCGAGTGGATGATCGTCAATGATAATTGCTTTCATTTATAATTCCTTTGTCAGCTAAATCTTATGCTTTGGAGTGCACAAACAGCTCGTAACAGAGAGGGTGTTTAAATGACGAGCCAGAATAATGTCAGGGACTGAGCTTCAGTGCAGGGAAAAGTAATTCTTGATATGTATATTAAATCGTGGAAATTAAATGAAACATCAACGAATGTAAGGTGTTGTATATTCGTAGTATTTTCAGTGTGTTAAGAATATTCTGACGGAGTTAAATTACAGCTGTAGGAATAATATCTCAATCATTTCAGGATTATCCCCTGTTATATCGCAGCCAAGGTTTTAACCTATTCGCATTCGCAACGGGCATATGATGTTTGACTCACGTAATAGAGATAATGCAGTTATTGCATTTTCGTAAAGCTTTATCGTGAATTGTTAAACATGCTATTAACATGAGATATTACAGTGGAACGGTCTGAAACGGCATCAAAGAAAAAATCAAGAAAGAAGTATTTTATTATTTTTTTTAGTATTTTACTTCCCGTGTTTATTGGTGCGTCTGTTTACTGGGATTTAATTATCAGTCATCAGGTCAGCACTGATGATGCCTACGTAACGGGTAACATGAACAGCATCTCCTCACAGATCGGAGGCAGCGTTACCGCAGTTAATAATACGGATACGGATTTCGTGCACCAGGGAGATGTTGTCGTCACGCTGGATAAGACGGACTCGACGATTGCCTTCAATCAGAAAAAAAGCAATCTGGCCAACACGGTGCGCGAGATGCGCAAACTCTATGTGCTGGATACTCAGTATCAGGCCAATATCACCGCGGCGCGAATTCAGTATAAGCAGGCGTCGGAGGATTATCAGCGGCGGCTGGAGCTGGTGGGTAAGGGCGTAATCACCCGAGAAAACCTTGAGCATGCAAAAGACACTGCAATAAGCAGCCAGGCTTCGCTGGATGCGGCTATCCAGGTTTATAAAGCGAATAGGGCGCTGATCATGAACACGCCTCTTGACCATCAGCCGCAGGTGCTGCAAGCAGCCGATCAGGTGAAACAGGCATGGCTTTCGCTTCAGCGTACTGATATTCGTAGCCCTGTTACCGGCTATGTCGCTCAACGTAGCGTGCAGGTTGGGGAGACGATTAATCCTGCTCAGGCGCTGATGGCGGTGATTCCGGCCCAGGAAATGTGGGTCAATGCCAATTTTAAAGAAACCCAGCTGACGAATGTTCGTATTGGCCAGCAGGTCACTTTGACCAGCGACCTGTATGGCGACAACGTCGTTTTTCACGGCTATGTCAAAGGCGTCAATATGGGTACCGGTAATGCATTTGCACTGCTTCCGGCACAGAATGCCTCAGGGAACTGGATCAAAGTCGTTCAGCGGGTACCCGTCAAGGTGGTACTGGAAGAGGGCGAACTCCGCCAGCATCCGCTGCGTATCGGCCTGTCAATGAATGCCACCATAGAGACCGGCGAGGTGAACAGCACCTCCCTTCACGAGCTTTCGCCTAAGGCGGCCATCACACCGGCATACCTCAGCGAGGCGCTGGTCATCGATACCGCCCCGGTCGATACCATTATCGCCAACATTATTAAACGTAATGGGCAGCTTTAATGGAAACCGTGAAATCACTGCCAGCCCCATTACGTGGGGCAATGTTGATCTGCATGACCTTTGCACTGTCGCTGGCGACATTTATGCAGATGCTGGACTCCACCATTTCCAACGTGGCGATCCCGACGATTTCAGGTTTTCTGGGAGCTTCAACGGATCAGGGGACATGGGTCATCACCTCGTTTGGCGTAGCAAACGCGATCTCAATTCCTCTGACCGGGCGACTGTCGCAACGGTTCGGCGAGTTGCGCTTGTTTCTTCTGTCAGTTGTCTGTTTTTCTCTGGCATCGCTGGCGTGCGGGCTTTCAACCAGCCTTGATATGCTCATTTTCTTCAGGGTGATTCAGGGGCTGATGGCAGGGCCGCTTGTTCCGCTGTCGCAGAGCCTGCTGCTGAGGAATTATCCACCGGAAAAACGCACCTTCGCCTTATCCATGTGGTCGATGACGGTGATTATTGCGCCGATTTGTGGGCCAATACTGGGTGGGTATATTTGCGACAATTTTAGCTGGGGATGGATATTTTTCATCAATGTCCCGATGGGCATAATTGCCGTTTCACTGTGCGGAACTTTGCTGAAAGGCCGAGAGACAGAAACGCAGTCGGTGAAAATGAATTACGTCGGTCTGGTGCTGTTGGTGCTGGGCGTCGGTGCGCTACAGTTGATGCTTGATAAGGGTAAGGATCTGGACTGGTTTAACTCCACCACGATTATTACTCTGGCGATAGTGTCCGGCGTTTCGCTGATTTCCCTGATTATCTGGGAATCAACCGATGAAAATCCGATTATCGATATCAGTTTGTTCAAATCGCGTAATTTTACCATTGGTATCGTCTGCATCACCTGCGCCTTTCTGTTCTACTCTGGCGCTATCGTACTGATGCCGCAGTTGCTTCAGGAAACCATGGGGTACGATGCCATGTGGGCAGGACTGGCCTATGCGCCAATCGGATTGGCGCCGCTGATTTTGTCACCGATAATCGGCTTCTATGGTAATAAAATTGATATGCGTGTTCTGGTGACGTTCAGTTTTATCGTCTATGCGATATCTTATTACTGGCGTTCGATCACCTTCACCACCGGCATTGATTTTATGGGGATTATATCTCCTCAGCTGTTACAAGGCTGCGCAGTGGCGTGTTTCTTTCTGCCACTGACCACTATTTCTCTTTCAGGTTTGCCGGATAATAAATTTGCCAATGCCTCCAGTATCAGCAATTTTTTCCGTACCTTATCAGGCTCGATTGGCACCGCGCTGACAATGACGCTGTGGAGTCGCTGGGAGTCAGGGCAGCACAGCGTGTTGACGGGGGCGATAAACCCGTTTAACCCGATATATAACGCATTCTCGCAGCGTATCGAATCTTCCGGAATCTCTTTTTCTCAGGAACTGAATGAAATAAACAATATGATCACGCAGCAGGGGATGCTCATTTCTGCCAACGAAATTTTCCGTCTCTCTGCAATAGCCTTTGTGATGCTGACGATTCTGGTGTGGTTTGCTAAACCTCCTTTTACTGCGAAAAAATAACCGACGCAGCTTAACTATTTTTATGACTCTATTTTAGTGAAGTAAGTTGTTGGTATGAATATTCGGATTGCGTACCTGATCTGGTATTGATTACGTTTGTAAGACTGTGATGACAAACTGTTATCCACGGTCCTATATTTCTGACTTTTATAATTTTATAGAATAGTGCCTATGCTGCGCTATGGTTTTTAGAGTCAATGCTATTACGAATTTAATTCCCGGCGCTATGTAACTTAATGGATTACATAGCCAATTAAAACTTTACGTCATGAGAAAACTATGTTGAAGAAAAAAGATGTTCAAAGAACGCTGGCGGGCCTGGCTGTGGTATCCGCGCTACTGTTATCCGGTTGCTCATCAATACCGAAAAGCATCAGCGGAGCCGAAGGGGCGGTCAATCCTGCGACCTATCAGCAACTTGCTATGGCGCCTGGTTTATACCAGGGGCAGGAAGTTCGTGTCGGTGGTAAAGTAATTAATGTGATTAATCTTCCCTCCAAAACGATTCTTGAGTTAGCGGTATTGCCACTCAATGACTATGCCCGTCCGAAAATTCACGAGGCATATCAGGGCCGCGTTTTAGTCTACACGGACAAATTCCTCGATCCTGATAATTTCCGTAATCGCTTTGTCACCGTGCTCGGAAAAATGGAAGGAACAGAAAATCAGTTGATTGGTAAGCGTCCTTACCCGTTCCTGAAGATGTCTGCTGTAGGTTATCAGGTATGGCAGCTTGATACGACTGTGATGCCTGCCAATGGCTGGGTTTATGCCTGGTCTCCGGAGTGGGGCATTGCACCACCACCGGGATATTTCTACGGAGCTCCTGAAGTCGTGACCCAGAATACTTATCTGGAGCCGTAATTCTCATTTGTATTGTCAAAAGCGTCATGGTTAAACATGGCGCTTTTTCGTATCCGATGGATAAAAAAGAGATAAGGATTTAGTCTGATTATGTAGGGGGGGTAATACAGAAGTATGCGCCCGCGCGAGGGCTTATATGCATATAATCCACATCTGCAGTTGATATTGATGCTGTTGACGGGAAAGTCTGGATTATGATGATGCTGAATAAACTAGATTAAAGCTTTTGTCGCTATCAAGAGCTGGCGGAAGCTGAGTTTAGTGAGCAACGGGATGCCTGAAATTTCTATGAATCTCATTTTAATAGGTGTACCTGAGCGTGCTCCAATGTTGATTAGTTTTGCTGTTTTATCGTCTGCCATCAACCTTGGCCGGGGCAGGGGAGGAGAAGATATCAATGTATTTTCTCCGCCCCGGTCGACGGCTCACCCCACGGGGCTCAGTAAAAGGCATCCTTAGCGACGGTGCTTTAAGTATCCTGATTTTCCATACAATTACCTCTCTCCGTTATCGGAATGTAGATATCAAAAACAGGCAATTACACCATATTAATTAGGCTCCTTTTTCTATATAACTCTTGATATTATCTGGTACTGGAGTGTGATATTCACCGCCACCCCATTTAATGAGATAATCAGCATAACTCATATTGAGCCTGTCTTTCATTTCTGACAAAGAGCCTATTCACGATCTTGGTAAATTATCTATTTTTAATATTATTGTCAGTAGCATAACCTATAAAATTCCACCATTCATTATCTGTTTTTGATGTCGGGAAGTAGCCATAATCCCCATCTTTTTTTAAGGTAAAATACATTTTTGTTGTCTCGCAATAATAGAGATCTCCTTTATTGCCATTTTTATCTGGCTGTCCCCAGGTATGGAAGGGTGGGCCAGAATGTTCTGTGAAATGCCACCATTCATTATCTGTTTTTGATGTCGGGAAGTAGCCATAATCCCCATCTTTTTTTAAGGTAAAATATCCTTTTATTGTATCACAAAAATAGAGATCTCCTTTATGACCATTTTTATCCGGCTGGCCCCAGATATGGATGGGTTGGGCAGGTTGACTTATAAATTGCCACCATTCATTATCTGTTTTTGATGTCGGGAAGTAGTCATAATTCCCATCTTTTTTTAAGGTGAAATACATTTTTGTTGTCTCACAAAAATAGAGATCTCCTTTATGACCATTTTTATCCGGCTGGCCCCAGATATGGAAGGGTAGGGCAGAATGATCTGTAAAATGCCACCATTCATTATCTGTTTTTGATGTCGGGAAGTAGCCATAATCCCCATCTTTTTTTAAGGTAAAATAGCCTTTTGTTGACTCACAAAAATAGAGATCTCCTTTATGACCATTTTTATCCGGCTGGCCCCAGATATGAACGGATAGTTGAGTGCGGGTATTCGTACTCCCAGCGTTATCCTTGTTGATAAACTTACCTATATTTGAACCCACGTCGTTCGCCAGGTTATATCCGGGAACACCTACCATGGTGTCTTTCACGGTATTTAACTCTTTGGCCCACGGGACTTTGATGTTTCCCTTCGCCAGTATTTTTTTTGCCAGCGGGAGCCCCAGGGTGATGCTGCCGTCCACAAGCAGGCTGGCCAGCAAGTTCGCAGGTATGGTTGAGATAATACCCTCCGCTTGTTCCCTACTATCAGCGAATGCCAGTTTGACGAGATCTTTCTTCAACGTCAGCCCTGCGGCCAGAGCGACCTGTTTTAAGAGTAACGCGATGCCAGATCCGGGAACCACCGACGACAAAACGATCCCTGCGCCGATAAACAGACCATCAATCAGACCATCAAGAAAAAACTCACTCCTGGTGGATATCGTACTCTTGATGTCCTGCTCTGCCCGCTTCAGCAGGTTTGCTACGGTATCCTGGCCAATGTTTTCTATTTTTTCAAGAGATAATGGACTGCCATATTCTAGCGGCCCAAGATGACTCCAACCTTCTGAAATGTTACGAAAATTAAAATTCTGGGCTCTTTTATCTGGATCTCTACAGGTATATTGCGTATTAGCCGATAGGTGTTTCAGGATCCAGTCCTGAACATTCTTCTTACCCATTCCCTGCTCTGTTTCGATAAAAGGTAACATGGTGCCAGCGGCGTCCCATGCCAGCACATTGTTGCCTGCACGCAGTGCAACAACCTCAGTTAAGCACTCATCATGGAAAGTTAATTGGTGTGGCTTTATCTCCCCCTTCAGATATTGTTCAAGCTGCGGTTTGAACACCGCCAGGCCGGGGTCAACCGCTAATGCCTTCGCGGTTTTATAAAAAGAGAGCGAGTAGAATTTAGCCATCTTCTCTCTTTTTGTACCGTCAGATTTGATGCTGTCAAGCTGGTCGATAAAGGCACTCTGGACACGATCAGGTAGGGCCCTCCCTGCTCCTCCTGGCAGGTTATAGCCACCCCTGCTCATATAGGGGCTGGCATCATTCAGTAATGCCGTACGAAACGCCACCGTCTCAGCGCTGGTGTAGAATGCCTGTTTTTCACCTCTCCACTCCGGCCATTTCGCTAAATAATTAAATTTCCCCATCGCCAGATCGATCAGCGTAACGGGCGTGCTTCCCTTGCCGGGTGCTTTGCCGTCTCTCATGATGATGACACTGTCCGGCGACGTCAGCTCGTCGCGCTTCGCCGCCTCAGGGTGCTTATCAATAATGTCCTGGATAAATTTACGGATAAACTGTTCAGGGGCGAACTCTGCGCCCATTCGGATCACGGCCCCCTCCTGCACCCCCTGCAGCCAGGTTGTCACTTTCCCTTCCAGATAGGCTTCTGACCAGCTGTTTCTGATGTTGTCAATGCGCACCTGCCCGGCAATGCGTGCCTGTTCGTGTAACTTTTCTTCTGCAGCGATCTTTTGAATTTTGGTTTCTCTTACCTTCATGGTATGGGTAACAAAATTCGATCGTTTTACACGGCTGTTGCTTTGTTGCAACCCGGCATCCTCCTGCGCAGGGTTCGCGCCCTCCGCCAGAATAATCCCCTTCGTCACCCCGTCCTCACCCAACACCCTGTGCAAGCGTCCGGGCCCGGTCAGCGCCGTGTTCATCCCCTGTGGCACGTCATGCTCGCCCCGTTTCTCGCGGATCGCCGGGTTCACCGCCGCGGCAACCCCGGCCCCCGCCGCAGCCCCCGCCACAACCGGCAGCGCCAGCGCCAACCACCGCTTCCACTCGCCGCCCGCCTGAGCGACAGGCTGGGTCGTGGGCCCGTACACCCCCGCACGCGACGGCGACAGCCGCACGATCTGCGCGCCGCTCTCCCCGTCAGAGGTCGTCACTGTCCTGTTCAGGGTGACCGGCCGGTCACCCGCGGTCCCTTTTATGCCCGGCTCGCCCTCTCTGGAAAGCAGCAGGAACATCGCCGACAGCAGCGCGCCCGACGCGGCCCCTGCCGCCGCTCCCGTCGCCAACTGCCCCACCGACAGCTCTCTTTCCATCACGAACCAGCCCTGCGCCTTCTCCTCCGCCGTCAGCTCCACCTCTTTGGTGAACAGCTGGGCGGTTTTGCCGGCCACCCAGTGGACGCCGTCGTGAATAGCGTCTGACGCGGCGTTGGTGAGCAGCGTCTCCAGCTTCGCCACCGCGGCCTCCAGTCCCGGTTTTTTGCTGGCCTGCAGCAGCGCGATAACATCCATGGCCAGGGCAGGGAGGGACGACAGAGAGGAAAACGAGGTGAGCGACGGCAGGGCGAGCGTGTCCGGCACCTGGCTCAGCATTTTTTTCATATTTTCCACCTGCGCCAGCGCCATGTTCTGCGCGGGCACCCCCTCTTCTGCCAGCGTCTGGCGCACGGCGTCATGCAGGCGCGTCTGGGTCGGCAGCAGTCCCGACGCCTCCCCCTGCGCCTTCAGGGCAGCCAGGCCCGGCTCCAGCGTCTCCAGTTCGTTTTGCAGACGACTGCGTTGCTCCCCGGCGGGGAGGCGGGCGACGGCGGCCCGCAGCACCTCACCGTCGGCCAGCAATTGGTCTGACGGCGTCACGCGGATACCGCTCTGCTGTTGCAGGCGGGCCAGGTCCCGTTGCAGCATCGTCAGCGGTGGGAGGGTGCTCAGCAACTCAGGATGCTTCAGCATGATGGTCTGCCGCTGCTGCAGGCGGCCGCTCAGCTCGCGCTGGGGGGTGTTGCTGTCCCTGACCGCCTGGTGGATATCGCACAGCGCGGGGAGGAAGGTCACCAGCGAGGCCATCCTGCGCAGGAACAGGCGATCGCCGGCGCTATTCTCCAGCGCCCGGCCCAGCGGCTCCAGCAGTTTTCTGGCCTGAACGTAGTCTCCGCTCTGCAGGGCGTCGCGGATTTCGACAGCCAGCCGCGTATCCAGCACCGCATGGATAAGGGTATGCTCCAGCCGCGAAAAGGTGGCCGGATCGGTGCGGGCATACTCCTCAAGCAGCTCGGCGGTATTTTTCCCTATCAGCGCGCTGACGCCGCTGGCGCACTTCAGGGTCCCGGAGACGATGGCCGAGAGGGTGCTCAGGGTGTCGAAGGTGTAGTCCGCGGGGTGGCTCTTATAATCGTCCTGAATATAGTGGATAAGGCTGCGGTAAAAGGTGTTGACGCTGGTAGTGCTGCCGGGGGCATGTTCACTCTTGTAAAAGCCGTAGGCTTTTTTGGCGGGCAGGCTGGCCGCCTGGGCGATATCATACAGTGCGCCGCCACACTTTTTCAGCACCGCGAGGCTGCTGCCGAGCAGCGCCTCACCGGTCGCGTAGCCGACCTTTTTGCCGTCCATCAGGCCGGCAAGCTCCCGGGCCTGTTCCCAGGTGCCGGAGGCGTTGGCCATCCCGCCGAGGTCCGACAGGTGCAGGCCATCCTTCATCAGGGGGCCGAGCAGCGGGACCGTGTCATTCAGAGAGACGTTCATCATGCCGAACAGGCCCGCCAGTCCGGGCATGCGGGCCAGCGCGCTGAGCTGGGCCGCCGGCGTGCCTTTGAACGGGAAATCGGCCAGCGCCTGGGCATGCCTGAGCAGCCCCTCCTGCACAAAGGTGGCCTCGTTGTCATCCAGCTTCAGGCCGGTCCGCAGCCACTGCCCGTCATTTGCCTCCAGCTTTTCACGCAGGGCAGGAGACTGCACAGCCTCCATCATCCAGCGCAGGGAGGCGCCTGCTGACGCCTTCCCGGGCATGGGCGGGAGCTCACGGCCTAATGCCGACAGCGCGCCGCCCTCCGCGGCGGCGGTGTTGAGCTTCCTGGCGACGTTCAGCATCAGGGTCACCTGCTGCGGTGCCACGCTCTCCAGCACCCGGACGGCCAGCGCGTCGTTGGTCAGTTTTCCCTCTTTCCACTGCTGAAACATCTCTGCCTGCTCGAGCAGGGGGGTGAGCGTCGCGCAGATATTTGACAGCCCCAGCTCGCGGATGGTCTGCAGTTTTGACAGCGAGTCTTTGAGCGCACCGACCGACAGGCCCTGACTCAGCACGTCCACGGTGTCACACAGCGCATTGACCCAGCGGCAGGCGGCCGAGTCCGGGCTGGCCAGCTTCAGGCTGGCCTGTGCGGTGTTCAGCTTAAACGTGATGCTCTTCAGCCGGTCGGCCAGGGTGATCTCTTTCTCACTCACCACGGCCAGCGCGTTGCGGACGAGTTTAATCAGCGGCAGCACCGCCTGGGCATGGTCCCGGGACATCCCGGTCAGTTTGAGCCCGCTTTCCAGCAGAATACCGAGCGCCGCCTCCTTTACTGCGTCGGAGAGAATAGGCGCCGGGGCGAACGCCGGTGAGCGCGCGGGAGCGGAGAGTGAAGCGCCCTTCAGGCCGAGGAGCGCGGCGCTGAGTTTGTTGAGGGCGTCATCGTGGATAAAGCCGGCGCGGTCCAGCAGGTCCTCCATTTTTTGGGGACGCTCCGGCAGCGTGGCGGAAAACGCTAACCCGGTGGTGGTCTCCAACTGTTGCCGGAAGTCATCAGACAGGGTCAGCATATCCCTGAGCGCCGCGCAGACGGCGGGGGCGTCGCGCCAGCTCTCTCCCGCCTGGCTCATGGCGCTGTTCAGCCGTAAGCGGGCATCGGGCAGCGTTGCAGGCGTCTGTGGGAGGGCCGGGGTGAGCCCCTGCCGGAGGCGCTGGGTGAGGTTAGTCATAGAGGGGTTGAGCATGGGTAAATCCGTCATAAAAATAAAATTATGGGGGAATATGACATGGCAGGACGGGGCGAACTGTCGTTTTTAGGCGGGAGTTTGTGGTTTTGTGCACAACCTTATTCTCAATGCTTATATCAGTGCAGTTTTTACGCCTCAGATAGGCGTTTCCTGCCGTTTAAGTGGGCGGCTTCCACCTTTTTAAGAAGTCGTCTGTGGCGGTAAATTGAATCGCGAGACACACCGCTCAGGCGTGATGCTTCAGCGACATTACTCAGCTTGTCAGCCAGGGCCAGTACATCGAGTTTTTTCTGAACATCAGTCTCTTTCATTGAGGCTTTTACAGGCTCGGTTACCTCTGATACCTGTAATTGTCTGCCTGCAAAATAGGCGCTGAACTGTTTATCTTTTCCTGCTCGGATTTCGATTTTCTGATTGGCGATAGAATGCTTGAGCGGTGATTCAATAAAACAGAGTTTATTGCCGTAGCTGAACGTATGGTCGTTACGGATCTTGCGGTAAACCTTGGTGATACAGAGTATCTATCCGGGGAACTCTCCTTGTGAAATAGCGGCATCATCTTCGCGCCGCGATCTCTTCTTTTATTCACAAAGCGAGACCCGCGATGACCAGAAAGCGACACTCCCCACAGCAGCAACGCCAGCATATTCAGGCATGGCAGACATCCGGACTGACTGAACAGGCTTACGCCCGCCGGGCCGGCCTCAACATCAAAACGTTCGGCGCTGGCGGAATCTGAATTTGTGCTGTAATTGACTGAATTATATGAACAAAATTCTAATTCAACTTTGTGGTGGTGCCTAATGTGGTGCCTAAAAATATTTTTACCTTTTTTGCCCAGTAAAGAGATGGGGTGTGGGAAGAAAACTGACACTCCTTAAGTTCTAATTTCCCTCATAGCCCGTCTGGCTTTTAGAATGTCTACAGCAGTAATAAAAGGCGATTGTTCTTGCCAGCTAAACCCCTTACGATCGATGCGAACCAGTTCGTATTTTTCCACCAGAAAATTAACGGCATCGGCTAAAGATATACCGGCATCGATATGTTCCTTAATCACAGTTTCATCACTGAATGGCGTGTCGTTCAGTGTCAGGCCATAGTGCTGATCCAGCAGGCGTGAAAGAAGCATTTGCCATACGACCACTGGTGACGGGCGTGGTTTAGCCGCCCACAAAGTCGTTGCAGGTAGAGTTTTCATGTTTGCTCTCGTGAAATTAGTTATCGATGAGTAGGATAAACGGTGATGTATATGTAGCCGCAACTGCCAAGGGTGTCGGCTTCGCAGGTGAAACCATTGTGGTACAGGGCGACGCAGTGGGCATGGCGGGGATTCAGTTCATCGGTGGTTAGCATCGACTCCATCTGGCTGATAAAGTGCGGGAATGTTTCATCCAGCTTACGGCATTCGACGTCACTGAATTTACCGGAGATGCTGGCCCGGTCAGCCAGATAATGCAGCCGGTTCCCCTCCTGCACCAGACGGGCTCCCAGGCGTGGTGTGATATCCCGCTGCAGCCCCCATGTGATGTTGCTCATTTATAACCTCCTTTATTGTCAGTTCAGTGTAATACTCATCAGGCAGGTATAAGGCCCTTTGCGGTCCTGGCGGCGTTCGGCGTATACCGCCAGGACTCCAGTGATATCCGGAACGTCCCTGCCGGTGTAATGACAGACGCTGCCATGCCACAGGTATTTGCCGGTGCAGTAGCGAAAGATTCGGGACTCAGGATGCTGGCTGTATATCGTCATTGCCTGGCGTTTACTAATAATTTCCATGTAATACCTCACAGCAGACCGTGTTCTGCGAACGAATAGATTTGCCTGCCGCCGACAATCAGGTGGTCAGGGACACGGATATCCACCAACTGAAGTACCTGAACCAGTCGCTGCGTGAGGGTTTTGTCAGCCTGGCTGGGCGTCGTCTCTCCGGAAGGATGGTTATGCGCCAGTATCACCGCCGCTGCGTTGAAGTACAGAGCACGTTTGACCACTTCCCGGGGATGGACCTCGGTGCGGTTAATCGTGCCGCTAAAGAGCGTCTCATGGGCGATAAGCTGGTTCTGGTTATCCAGATACAACACCCGGAACTCTTCCCGCTCAAGCGCGGCCATATGCAGTCGCAGCCATTCACGGACAGCATGTGTGGAGGTGAACGCCACCCCGGGCTCATGCAGATGTCTGTCCAGAACCCTGAGTGCCCGCTGGATGAGACGTCGGTCCTGTGGCGTTATCTCGCCGGGTAAAAAGGAAAGCTGTTTCATTCGTTGTTCCTCTGGTCAGTCAATGATGCGCAAAATGGCGTGGGCTTCTGGATGCTGCAGGGCGTAGTCCCGCAGACGGTAATAGTGCGCGGTCATTGCGTCACACTCTGTACGGCAGGCATGGTGGCTGTATTCAATCAGGCAGACAGCGATACCTGCGGCTTCCGCGCTCATTTGCGCACCATTGCCGTTCATGCTGTTGAACAGATGCCATTTATCACCACCGTCAGCATCAGGGGCCATAAACGCACCGCCATTGCTGAGTGTGTAAAAGGACCAGATACCACCGCTGTACTCATCACAAAAGCGCTCCATCCAGGCGAAAATACGGGGTTCCAGCGTGATCCACTGAGGAATGGAGCTGAAGTGCTGTGGCCAGAAGTTGATACGCTGTTCGTCGGGTACCAGCGTGGCACTGAGGGTGAACTGCGGTTCGTTAGCGGGAACAAACTCGTTCTGTGTCTGTGTTGTCATAGGGTTTCTCCGTCAATAAAAAACGCCAGCGGCGATGGCTGGCGTATGGGATGGGGTAATCAGGGTCTGAAATGTATGCTGCGGTCAGTAGGGGGATAATGCTCTGCAAATGCCATCTTGCCCGATATACCGGTTGAGGGCCGTACCGGCATCCGGTTCAAAGTTCCGCGCCCGCCAGACCATCCGACCTGCAGGGTTACGAACCACCAGACGGAAGTGCCCACCTAGGTCGTATTCAATGGCGATGTCGTGATACCGGTGGGTAACAGCTTCAGCCTGCTGTCGGGTGAAAGGTCTTGGTGGCAATATGTGAGATTCAGGCATTCGGTGTACCTTAAAAGCAAAATCCCCTGTCGCAAAAGCGACAGGGGACTGAAAGAGAGGAAGGAAAAATAGGATATGTTTCGTGTCGTAACGATAACCCTACTGCTTAGCTGCCTGTTTTGCTTTTTCCCAGGATGGTCGGTTTGGGCCAGTGAACTCTTTCACATCTGACCAGTACCCGATCGGATATTGTATTACCGTTTCGTTGCCAACGCCGATGTCAACAGACAGATATTGACCACCTTTAATGGAGCCTTTGCGCACCCAGGCATTTGGACTACAGGTTCCAGTATCTCGCTGTTGCCAGGAACGGTCATCCTTGTCAATGATGTAAAAATCACCTAATGAACACCCACTTGCAGATTTGTGATTTAACACGGCGGCCACGTGTTTGGTATTACCAACAATCACACAACTGTTATGTTTACCGCCGCACATGTTCCACAGAGTGTCACCGTTACCCCCGGTAAATTCCCAGATGGTATTCGCTGGTGGTGCATCATTGGACGTGGTAGTGGCGGTTGGCGTGTGTGCTGGTTCCGCAGTCCCATTGACTAATGCACGTAATACTTTCAGCTCACCATCACTTGGGGTATTAACCCACTGTCCATCTTTACCGTTGCTGTAGAAGCCCACGAAGTTATGGAGGTCAGGCTGGTACAAGAATGTCAGATTGTGGTTACCACAGTTACCGTCTTCACACATAAAACCTTTCAGGTAGACTTTGCCGTCAATTTTTACTGGTTCCATCGGACCCGCTGGACCATTCATCTCGTCGAGCATCGCCGGTAAACCATTCTGATTCATGGTCTCATCAAACGACTTTTTGTACGCCGGGTCGGTTTTGTACAGGTCGAAAGGATATGGGCAGGTATTGTTTTCTGACTGACAGTTCCTGGCTTCTACCGCCGTTTTGGCGGTTGCCTGGGCTGCAGTCGGGGCCATCAGTGCGACAGACAATGCCAACCAACTCCATTTCACATTTGCAGAGAAAGATCTTCTTTTCATTATAAGACTCCTTATAAAGCCCCTGATGTGTCAGGGGCTGTGGGCGAATGCTGGCGTATGGCGCTCTGAAATAGCACCGAAGCTAGTGGGGGGGTGGAGACCGGTTGCCACTCCGTCATTCCCTGTTGCCAAACCAGAGTGGCGGCAGTCATTTCACCGTGAACAATCAGGCCGGTGATGTCGTCTTCGGTCACATTGTCGTGACGTACGCCATTTATCTCGTAATGCCAGGTCATTGTTTTTCCTTGTTAACAGAGGTCATTAAACCAAAGCTCATCCCGATCCCCCGTTATCGGCAGCCTGTGACAAAACTTCACGGATACAGCTGAAGTGAGGAAGTGCCCGGATAAAGCCTGCCTGCGTGGTTAACAGGCTGAGACGTTTTCGCGGGGTAAAAGTGGTGTTCAGGATTGTCACTGCATGGATGGTCGCCAGAGGATGCACGGCTATATGCCCGTTAAGTTCACCGGTGAGGTACCAGCAGCCGTCGAGAAATATCAGACGGTACGGGGCCAGTCCGTCACAACGTTCACCGTCCGCGAGCAGCAATACACGCTGGCTGCCGGTGATGGCGCTGACCAGCCGATAAAATACCAGCGGGCTGGTGGCCGTTATCGGCTGTGGTGACTGCCACACCAGGCAAGGGGTTCCATCCGATGCCAGCAGTGCGCCCGCCAGACGCCGGTCCAGCCCTGGAAAAATACCGGCCAGCCCGGCCCGGTATGCAAAAGTCAGCACATCCAGTTCACCCTGCGGACCTGCACCGGTCCGCAGGCGATAGCATCCCTGATGACATTCGAGGTCCAGATACATCAGTCGTTCGCGAAAATCCCGGTACAGGGTGCGGACCGACACATCAAACTCGGTCGCCAGTTTTTGCATCTCTAACGTTTCACCCGCCACAAGACGGCTGATAATCAGCGACAGCCTGACCGCCAGCCTGTCGTAGCGGCGCTCTGTCAGTGGCATGGAGGTTCCTCCGCATTGTTAACTAACTGAAAGAAATAAGATTCTAAAGGAGAGGGTTGACAGGATATGTCCACGACGGGAATTAATTTGGGAAGCGCATGAAGCCTGTGATTATCAGGCCTGCGCGGATTTCGGATGATTTAACCGGCAAGTTCTGTGCACCCGAAATGACAGGGTGTGTCATTTATTCACATTTTCATAACCATGCCAGAGGTGAAATGTGAACTCACGCAGGACAGAACCCACTTAGCATGGCTTCCGCCATCACCCACAGTGCCCGGTTAAGCTTCACATCACCGTCAATGCCGCGCACCGCACGGGTATGCGTTCGTCCACCTTTCGCACTCCGGCCACTAAGCTCGCCCTTAATCAGGTTCTCCTGAATACGCTGATACGTGGTCCACAGGTCGTTAGTTTCATCCTGCCAGCGGCGCGGAGAAAGCACCTGTGATGGAGCAACCAGCTGGTGGTCCTCACCAAAACGGTACGTCAGTGCAGCCTGTGCCAGCGCCTGTTGTGCTGGTGGCGGTAGCATCAGAGACTGCATGGCATCACGCTTCTCTTCCACGCGGTCAAAAATCCCCAGCACTTCATACGCCCCCTCAATCACCTGACTCACCACATCCCCTTTGTGCGGCACCCGCACCTCACCAAACGACTCACCGTAGACAAGTCCGTTCTGGCATATCGCACGGAATAATCCCGGCAGCATCTGATACGAGCTGGTGCCATCATGGGAATTGAGCAGAATGATTTCCGGGACTTGCTTGCCGGTAATTTGCCCCTCCCGACGCAGGCGCAGCATGTGCTTTGTATGCTCACGGCGACCAGGGTCTCTCACTCGAGTCTGGCAGGCAAAGAAGGGCTGAAAGCCTTCACGCTGCAGGTTTTCAAGAACGGTAATTGTTGGTATCCAAGTATACCGTGCGCTGCGTGACGCATGCTTCTCCTCACTGAAGACACTGGGCACCACGCGAAACAGCTCCTCGCGGGTTAACGGACGATCGTGACGAATAAGGTTTGCTGCGCCAAAGCGCGAAGCCAGATGGGTCATAAGCAGACTCCTCATGATGGATAAATAAATACAAAAAAGCCCTGCCGCTCAAATGGCGACAGAGCTCAGGAAATAACGGGTTAAGTGACTAAGAATTCAGAAGAAGAAATTCCAGACGGCACGGGCGACTGACACCACGGTATCGCGTACAGCCTGAATGATTGCCCGAACCGGGGCTGGTATTAGGGGCATGGAACTTATTGTGTCCACTACCGAGCCTACCGTTTCCCCAAAATCGTCACTGGCTTTTTTATTAACGGCATCGGTACGAAGCGGAGCACTGAGTTGTACCGCTACCGGACTGCTGGCCTCGCGTGGCAGGCAACGGATCATCCTTTCAGCCATTACCCGAAGCCCCCATTGCAGACGTACAGACACTGCACAAACCGGGTTTACCGGCTGGAACAGTTCATGTAACAGGCAGATTTTGCGGCTGATATTGTGTTTCTGCTCCGTAGACAATATCTCGCTGCCACTGGCTGGCTCAATCTTGTCGGCCTGACTGATGACAAACAGCACCTTATGCCAGTACTGCTCGCCAATCACCTGACGGTAAAAATGCTCATCCACCGCCAGCGCCCGGTCATCGGCCTTTATCAACCACAGCACCAGGTCCAGCCGGGGAAGCTGTTGCCGGTACAATGCGGCATACTCTGCATCACGGGTCTGACTTTCCCCGACACCAGGCAGATCCACGATGCTCATCACGCGTTCCCCCACCTGCAGTCGAAAGCGCAGTGGTTCGCGAGTGCAGGCCGCCACATCGCTGACAGTTGAAATCTCACTGGCAAACAGGGCATTGCACAACGAAGACTTTCCCGCCCCTGTTTTGCCCATAATGCCTATCACCGGCTCATAGTGAATAAGCTGGTTTATCTGCTGCAGAATACGCTCTGATGCCCATTGCGGCAGGCCGGAAAGCGATTGCTGCAGTGACTGTAAACCGTCAAATTGTTTCATGACCGCTCCTCTGAAATGAAAACAAAAAAGGCAAGACCGTGAGGTTCTGCCTTTAATGAGGTATGTTCAGGGGAATGAGATATATCTGAATATTTTTAGAATGCGGATAGGCCGTTCTGTGCTGTGAGTTCAATGGGTCGATGCAACGCTATTCTTCAAGGTTCTTACCACCCCATATTGGACGCTCAGGTTATTCTTTCCGGATCTACTGACTGCGCGTGATCTGGCAGTGATGCTGCTGTTCGGTTTCCGGAGGGCTGGGAAATTCTTTTCACTGGCAGTATGAGATCATTTCTTGATAGGCTGAATAAAATAACCACACAGAAGGAGTTAGTGCCATGTATGAAGATTATTCACATCAATCAGTCCCCTCAAAAAAATACAGGGAGTTAATTGGAACTGCTGTTTGCGTTTTTAATTCCAATAATGGATTCATTATCGAGAACATCCTGCGCATTGATAATGACAAAACCTATAACTGGTTTGAATTAACAGACAGAACATCTGGCCACCTTTCAAAGCCAATTAAAGAAACCATTACGAAAGCCTCGAGTGATAGCATTGCCAACCTCTTCGAAGAACTTGTCGAAATCCGGAACAGAATAATACATAGTTTCAGAATAACCGCAACTGAAGCTATGCGATCGGACAATGATGACCAAATTTTAGCAACCAAACATAAAAACAGCGGAACACAAGAAGTAATCACCGAAGAATATATTATGAATTTTATACGCAAGAATGACGAGCTTTCTTCTATGCTGCATAGTTTCAGAGGTTACTGAAGACTTCGGCAGAATCAGTGTGCATGTGCGGCCGTTGGACTCTTGTCAGACGGCCTCCATCGCTTTACACCTTGCCCACTTGGACACAACACTTATTCTGTCCAATGCATGGCAGTCCGCGAATCACGGATTGAAGTCAGGCCGGTTTTTGTTGACCATTACAGTTCTTAAAGTCAACGAATCAAAAAATATATCCTCACCATCCATATAGGCATGCCCTAAGAATGCCATATGCACATGAATAATTGATTTCTTACCAATTCTTTCCGTTAGATTGAATTTTTTATAAAAGCACCCATCAAGTGTAACCAGCACTTCTCGCTCAATGAAACCATTTAAACGACGACTTCCACCCGATGCCATAAAACGACTCATCGCTAATTGAATTATTAATTTATAAAACAATCTTTTGATTTTCAATAATAAAAGCATTCCCAGTTACGGAGTTTTTTTATCTCCCGGAAGCCAAAACTCACCTTCTCTTACTATTTCTTCTTTTAAGCGCATTTTTAACCTTATCCGTAAAGTAGTTTACAAGGATTTAACCCAACAATTTCAATGAATAATTGACCTTCTTATATTAAACAACTGTCTACTGCATCAATCATTTGCTTAGAAACCATGCTCGGAAGATCCGGAACTCAATGCTGTCCGGCATAGTCGGTTAGCCGAGATGACTACTTGGCAACCCCGGGGGCTAAGATGGCCATTATCGAAGGTCAATTCATTCTGAATAGCCCAAGAGGACACCATCGCAGGTGCCGTTACTCTATAAAGAGGTTGTACGTTACTGTAATAACAATTATTATCTGGATGCTACCACTCCGGGCACCTTTTATCCCTGCACGTTAGTCATGCTCGTACGAGGTGTACGGGGCTGGCCGGTGGTAAACCGGCGCCGTAGAAGGAGTCCGGTATGAAACAGAAAACCGTTCTGGTACGTCAGTACCAGCGTTTTCGTTTAGGCCGCTGGGAGGACGTGTGCATGCACACGCGCTCCCTGCCTAATCGTTAATGTCATGTCCCCGGTGGTGGTAGCACCCTCAGGTTTCAGTCATCATCATATCGTAGTGTTCAAGATCCTCAGTCATTACAAACACTCGTTTAAACATATCAATATACATGTCTGCAGATGCCTCTTCCTGAAGGCGAATATTACGGCTGTCTGCGTGCGAATGGCGATTGATAAAACGATAGAAGGCGTTAAATCTGGGATCACGATTTTCTGCTGCCAGCGTATCAAGAGCCTTGTAGAGACGCTCATTTTTCCCTGAAAAACTAAAATAATGTTCAAGGATCTGGCGCATAACATTTGGAATAATTACGCCGGAAGACACATCGTTGCTGGCCTTGCGCAACACATACCACAGTGCCTGATAGTCATTAAGTAATTCTTTATCCGATATAACACTGACGGTGCTGTGCCGGTTTTTAGCAATGCGATATAGTTGCCAGTCTGCTGGTTTTTTTCCTGCCGGCCTGCTTCCGCTTGAGAGAAGAAGTTCCTGGAAGAAGAACAAACTGTGTGTAAGCAGCACCACCTTAGCGGCGCGATCAGATTTAATAATTTCATGCTGGATGAGCGCAGCCACTTCAAATATATAATTCTGAGACAGACTGGAGATTGGGTCATCAATTACGATAAGGCTTGGCCGGTTATCGGACTGTGTGCGGCTGTTTCTGCCCTTACATGTTTCGATAAAATACAGGAAAGCAATCAGCGTTTTTTCACCTTCGCTCAGAGTCTGGAACACCGGGCGATCGGTGCTTTCTCCGGCTCTGCTGAGCCGGTATGACTCAACTCCCTCTTCGCACGGTACGATATGGAAGCTATCTATACCCATCGAAGTCAGCGCGTTATTAATGTTCTGTATGGTGCTGTTGATGTTGACTGTGCTGGAGTATTTAGCGGCGATTTCTTTTTCAGCTGTAGCGATATTTTCTCTGAGTTCTACTGATTTAACTTCAAGAGTTTGCCTGTAATCCTGCAGTGATTTCAGTTCTGTGCGCTGTTCCTCAATGGCGTCTGAAGACAGGTGGCGAATGTGAGCATAAACACGATCTGTTAGGGATGTCCGCTCTGCCGCATAATTTTTTGCGAGTCGATTGTTTTCACTGATTTCCATGTTCAGTGCCGCAATCGCCTGCTGAAGACTTTGTGATTCATCAAGAGTCAGCTGCGGGTGAATACATACCGAAGGTTCTGCAATTTTTTGTGAAACCGCATTCTGATTTATTAGCCCTTTTTGCTCAAGTTCATATAACCGGGCAAGCACCGGGGAGTCAGCGTTTACTAATGGGCAGGTGTTCACCGTCTCTCTAAATTGCTCAAAGTAGCTTTTCCATTCAGAGTGCCTCTTTTCAAGCTGTCGAAGCGCGCTCATTGCCGTTTCCCATGAGCGGTCAAATAACGCGGTAATTTCCTGTCGGAGATGTTCCCCGTCTACAGGGGATTGGCAAAATGGACAAATGTCGCCGTCAAACCACACGGCTCCACGTGCTATCCAGTCACTGTTGCTGAGGCGCCTTACGGCGGCAGCCAAAACACTGTCACCCGCCGGGACCAAAGGTTCCTTCAGGAGGGTAAGCTCCTCTTCAGTGAAAACGAAGTAAGGAAAATCATCGACAGATGCAATAAGGTTGCCCTTACTGTCTTCCAGACGCTTCAGTTCTTCACACAGCAACTCCGTGCTCGTAACAACAGTGTCAGATGATGACATGATTTTTTGGTACAGAGTGTCGGTGCGCTTGGCACCGACCATTAGGTCGCCAGCAGCAGATGAACGTATCTCTGCAGAGCTGCTAAAAATTTGATTGGCACAATCGCCGCGAACTTTTCGCTGATCAGCGTCATTTTTCTGCAGAGAAGCGCTATTAGCCTGCTGTAAATCACGCTGAGCGTTGGCATCTGCTTCCAGTTGCAGGATTTCACCAGCAATGGTGGTATTTTCTTCGCTGAGCGTAAAAATACCGGGCTGAACAGCCTGGCTGTTAAACAGATCTTCTACAAACTGATGGTTGAATACGAGATATCGCATATCCAGAGGAGGATGAAGGCTGCACTGTCCGTACTCATCGCCATTCAGTGGGTAAAAATACCCGGATATCGTTGATTTACCAGCTCCGTTCTGGCCGTAAATCAGGGTGACATAGTTGCTGATATCAATCTGAACCGTTTCATCGTGGGAATAACTGCGCACTCCGCGCAGAGAGAGTATGCTCATCGTTCAATCCCTGTGGTTTGATTACTTAAACATCATACTCAATAGGGGATAGTCTGAAAACCCATTGTATTTAGTGTAGGTATATCACAATTTGTCTTAGCCCCCGTTTAAACCGGACACTTAACCAGTAATACATAGTCATAGAGCTATGTTTAAGTAGTGTCCTGTGCAAAGAATCGAAGTGATCACTGGCGAGCAAAAGCGCCGTCGTTATACTCCCGAAGATAAATCCCGTTTCGTTACGCTGTCCATGCAGCCCGGCTATTCCGTTTCTCTGGTTGCCCGGCAATATGGCATTACCCCCAGTCTGCTTTTCAAATGGAAACGACTTATGAACGATGGTGGTCAATCTGCGATCGCTGCTGGCGATGAATTCGTCAGTGTTGCTGAAGTTAAGGCGCTGGAAAAAAAGATAAAACAGCTTGAACAGATGTTGGGGCGTAAAACGATGGAAGCCGAAATCCTCCGCGATGCGCTGGAGATAGCGCAGTCAAAAAAGTTGATATCGCGCATGCCATTGCTGCCACCGGACGATATCCCCTAATCCGAATAACGCAGGTACTACAGGTATCACGGTCTAATCTTTATGAGCGTCTGAGCGGGCAGCGACTGCCCCGGGTTGCGCGTTACAGCAAAGAAGCCGATGAGGAATTACTGCCATTAATCAGACAGATATGCAACCAGCGTTCGACAAACGGCTATCGCAGGGTCACAGCACACCTGAATCGCAGGTTAAAGGAAGACGGTCGCCGGGTAAATCCAAAGCGGGTATACCGGATCATTGAACGTCATAACCTGCTGCTGGCAAAATCGGGTCATGAGAAAAAGCACCGGAACCATAGCGGTAATGTGATCACACTGAAACCGGATACAAGGTGGTGTTCTGATGGTTTTGAAATCCGTTGCTGGAATCGTGAAGTGGTCCGTGTGGTGTTCAGTCTGGACTGTTGTGAACGGGAGGTTATCGGCTGGAGCGCTACCACAGGGGGTATAAGCAGTGTAATGGTGCAGGATCTGCTGACAGAAAGTCTGGAGAAGCGGTTCGGTAATGCCCTGATGGTTCCACATCCTGTAGAATGGCTGACCGATAACGGCAGTTGCTATGTAGCCGATGCCACACGTACGTTCGCCAGTTCACTGGGGTTCATAGTGTGTACCACACCAGTACGCAGCCCGGAAAGTAACGGTATGGCAGAGTCGTTCGTGAAGACGTTCAAAAGGGATTACATCTACGTAAATGACCTGCCGGATGCAGTATCAGTGATGGAAAAAATGGCGGAATGGATGGAAGACTATAATAACCTGCATCCGCATAAGGGGCTGAACATGAAATCCCCACGTGAATATCATGATGCCATGTTAGCAGTTAATTAGCCGTGTCCGTTTTAACTGGGGCAACTCCATTCAGAACCCCCTGTAGCACTGGCCAAATTCTTTATACCATTACAGGTTCTCAGTTGGGGAAGCTTTTTAACTTAGCCATAACAGATATCAACTCTAAAACTTGTATTAGTTGAACTAGTACGGGAAGTCCAGAGTTCATTTATGATAAGGGATATACGAAATGCATACATGTCCACCTCCGAAGAGGGCGATCAATAGTTGGTTGAAAGAATATC
>Ga0256408_1000170_pt1 | contig 86361 bp, 70 predicted proteins | sample PhyAR1_FD_185998 | JGI IMG/M metagenome (GOLD analysis project Ga0256408, IMG submission 185998) | Leaf surface microbial communities from alfalfa plants in UC Gill Tract Community Farm, Albany, California, United States - DLSL A.R1 | ecosystem: Host-associated > Plants > Phyllosphere >...
TCTCGGAGGTGACGGAGCAGAAGGACGGCATCTACACCGCGACCCTGAAGGGCACCGGCGTGGGCAAAGTGACGCTGGCACCGAAGGTGGGTGATAAGACGTTCGATAAGGTTACAACCACGGTGACGCTGGCGAAGCTGGGCGCGGATGACGTGCAGAGCGGCGAGCTGGCGAGCGACAAAGATGCCATCAGGGCCAACGGAGCGGATACCGCAACGCTGACGCTGAAGGTGAAGGACGCGCACGGTAACGGCATCACCGGTCTGGAAGGCATCAGCCTGGTGCAGAGCGGAACGTCGCTGGAAAACGTCACCCTCTCGGAGGTGACGGAGCAGAAGGACGGCATCTACACCGCGACCCTGAAGGGCACCGGCGTGGGCAAAGTGACGCTGGCACCGAAGGTGGGTGATAAGACGTTCGATAAGGTTACAACCACGGTGACATTGAAGCCAATAATGTTGGAGTTGACGCTGGATAAAACAAAAGCAAAAGTTGGTGAGGAGATTAAGCTCACAATTAAAACTAAAACCGAGGATGGTGAAGCTTATCCTGATGTTCCAATTACTATTAATAGTACAGGGGCAACCAATCGACAAAAGGCAAAGGAGCAGGTCACCATGGTATTTAATCAGACAGCTTCATTCAAGGGTAATACCGGAAGTCGTGGCGAGATCAGCGTCATGCTTTCTGATGGTGATGGTATCGGTTTAGAAACCAGCTTTGATGTTCAGGCATCGTTTGGTGGTGATGTTGAGTCTCAATCCAGGTCAGTAATATTTACTGTCTTAACAAGTCCTGATACGGATAAGGCGAACTACTGGGGGCATATGACGAATTTGGTGGCAGGGACCGACGGTACGGTGTACAAGCGTCCAATACTGGTTCGTGAAGCAGCAGCACTCAATGTGCCATCGAACGCAGATCCCATTAATGGAGAGGATTGGGCATTAACCACCTATGCTGACGCGATTCATGTTATTTGCCGTGCGGAGTTGGGAACGTTGGAACAAATTAACTCTATATCAAAGAACAAACCGGTTCAGAAACATGGTTGGCCGATGGATTTATGGACGTGGACTTCAACTGCTTTTCAAGATGATAGCCATTGGACAGGGGATTATGCCGTAGGCACAGCTACGGGAACTGTGCTTGATGTGCACAAGGCCGCAACGCCGCTTTGCAAAAAGTAGCTCTAACCAAGAGTAGTTAATTAAATGGCCAACCGCTTTGCGGTTGGCCATTTTTACATTCAGGAGGCGGCCTATTTATGAAGGTGAATTATCTCAATAGGGCTTAATTTTTTCTAACTTTCAGATAGTGGTATAGCTTCTTTATAATCCCATTTAAGAGGATAGAAGCTGAAGCTGAAGCTGAAGCTGAAAATGTCAAAAATCTTACGCTAAAGACGATAAATTTAATACTCCCGCAGTTGAGCTATCAGCTATCAGCTATCAGCTATCAGCTATCAGCTAGCTAAGCAAAGCTAGCGTTAGTTTTGAAAATACTCCCCGCACGGAGGCCGCTGAAATTTATTATTGCCTCACTTGTGTAGGAATAAGCCATTATTACAGAATTGAAAACCCGTTAGGGTTCAAAATACTTATCGCATACCACAGGAAAAAGGGCACTGTCGAGTTAGATGATATGAAAGTGTTGGTAGTGTTTCTGACGGCAGAACAAATATTAGACCGACTGGAATGAGGGCCATGGGAGCTAAGCAATCAAAGGTAATGTGTTATTATTTAACAAAAAATTAATTATTAATTTCAGGAGAAATAAATATGATCTCGAAAAATGATTTGTTAGAAATATTGAAAGATAAAACCGTCACACTAGGTTGGGATGCTGTTGCTGTTTATGAACGGGACCATGTTAACATGGTGATGGAGCAACAATATGTAAATAAAGTTGCTGAGGGAACTCATTTCCCACCCATTTCTAAAAGGCTTGAGGATGTTGGTAATTCCCAGACGATTATTTTGGATTCTTTACTGATTGGCACTCCGCTAATCTCCTTTGAAGAGGCCAATATCGAAAGTTCATATGTTAAGGTAAGACTTGAGTTAGTGTCAGGCATAGTGACTATTCTGGATAAGGAAGGAATCAACAGAATAGATGACGTTAATACAGTTAATGGCTACGCGCTTGAGTTAAAAGTAGCTTTAGAAAATATTTCTGGTAGCGTTGATGATGAAGGGCAGGTGATTATTGATTTTTCAAAGAGCACTTTGCTTGATGTTAGTTTCCCAGGTATGACATTACCTGGAGTGGTGATAGAACTATTCCGGGACTTTCTGAAAAATAACCCCGTTTCCTACGTTATCAATACAATTGATGTACGTGGTGCGAACATCCTCACACCACAAAAATTTATTGTGCGTACACAAGTAGCTCCCGGGGCAATGCATCGGGAATCGGTTAACTATGGTAATGGTGCGGTTATTATTTTTATTGCTACAAAAGCCAACCCATCCGGCGGATTTTTTCCTAGCAATAGCTATCCATGGTTACTTCCACAAGAACACTCAGTCGTCTTAATTTTAAGTAGTAAGGTTTTGTTCAAGGACTTGATTAAACCTAATGTAGATAGTGTATTCGATAAAGGAGTTTTTTCATTAGAATTTGTAGATGAAAGTGTGGGTGATAGTGCTTATTGCCTAAGGGCTAAAACCACTAACATTATTGATGAGCCGTTAATTTTTAACTATGAAGGTAAAGAGGTTTGGACTGGTTCTGTATATATCCCTACTGCCACGAGAACTTATAAAAACATTGATTTACCATTCAAAGAGGTACTAGTTAAAGCGAATGGAATTGGTGTTAACATTAAGCTGGATAGTGATGGCCTATTTAAAGCAGACTTTGGTTTGAATAATTATCATTGTGTAAGCACGCCAGTGGGTACAACTATCTGTGGTGATCATTTTTATAATGAGACGTATGATTTTTATATCTCTGGAGAAATATCTCATCGAGTCGGTAAAAATAATAATGGAAATATTACACTTAGCAAGACTGATGGGTTAATCTCAGTTATAGGAGATTACGAACCGCCAACCTGGTGGAGCGGTAGATGGGAAAAGGATATTAGTGATAAATTTAGCTCTGTCGCTAATGATAAGCTGGGTCGTATTAATAGCATAGACATGCCGGAAATAGACGTTTCATTGATTCAGCATATTATTTTCCCTGATGAGGTTGAGTTAACGTATTTTGATATATATATTCCTGGTGATATGGTGCTTTTTGGCGAGCTTGCCCCGAAAAGTACTGCATTCCGCATTCATCCATTACGCTCTGTAGTTGGGTTGAACGATACTCGCCAGTTTAGCGTATCTCCAAGGAGAAGTGTTGATTGGAAAATATCCCCTCCATATGGCAGCATTAATCGCGTCACTGGGCTGTATACGGCACCGGCAGGAACGTTGAAAGAGGATAAAACCATCACTGTGTCTGCTACCGATACAACTGGTGCAGTTTCAGCTGCCAGCGTGGTATTAACCGAGTCCGCTGTCACACTTGCCCCTACATTTATCACCATAGCAGAAAAGAAAAATGAGCCTGTCGATTTTTCCTGGTTCGCTACCGACGATAGTAAGGTAACAGTGTGGTCACTGGAGAGTAGTCTGCCAGACACGGATCGGGGAAGTATTAATGCAGAAGGGCGATATACGGCGCCTAAAAAAATTATCGATGGTGCGCATATTGTCAATGTAAATGCAGAAAATGAGGAGGGTAAGGTCGCAAAAGCTTACGTCCGTCTTAAAAATAATATGACTAAAGATGAAGTGGTTTTTGAACCTTATATCCATCAGCAAGTACGTAGCGAAGAAACGGTTGATTTTATTGTTACGACCGGTGATTTAGAAGTTACCGGATGGCAGTTTTACCCTGAAAATGTGGGCGAGTGGCAGTGGGAAAAAATTGACAACAATTCTGAAGACGAATTCATCTACCGGGTTCAGTATACTGCGCCGAAGAATATTACTCAGCGATGTATGGTTTTTGCGTTAGCCCGCATATCAGCGAAACGCGTAGGCGTTGGCTCGGTTATGCTAGTACCAGGTGCAAATAACTGGGATTTGATAACATCGATAGAAGAATTATCCATTTCTTTACCTTCTGGTGAAGATAAAGCAACGATTTTCGCAAATGGGCGTAATCAAATCCCTGTGTCTATTCATATTAAAGGCTTAAATAGCAATAATAATGACCAGGAAGTCCCGCTTTCGCTAGGAGATATTATTAGCCATCTTGAGCTCGTCGATTATACCACAGGGGAGCCGTTACGTCATGAAGAGGCCCGAGGTTGGTTTTACTCGCAAACCAAAAATGAATTTCAGACTCTGCCAGAGAGCTACTCTAGTTCCCTGCGAGGGAATAATCTACTGTATGTGATGTGTGACTCTCAGGAAACGATTCGATCTAAAAGAATTGCGCTGCGGGTAAAGTTGACCAGCCCTGATGCTGAACAAAAGATATACTGGACTGGCGCTAATGCTGGGTCTCTTGACAGTTCGGTGGTTGTGAATGCGCAGGAACAAATTGATTATTCAAAATCAGATAATCTGATAATCATGAATACCGAACTGCAAAGCACGAGTCAGGCCCTGAAGTGGGGATATAAACGCGGTCGTTATTATGCTGATAAAAACAATGGTAGTTATTTTAAGAAGCGTGTCGATATTAAGCCAAGTAGTGTTTCTCATTTCCATTCCGTGGAAATAGAGCGTCAGGATAAATGGAATGCAGATTTAAACCCTGAACTCATTCGCTGGAAAGGCAACACTGTGCATTCATTTAGCGCAATTAATTCTTCTGGTGCAGCCCCTGCGGCAGTTTATGCAACAAATAAACTAATACAAGTTGGTGAGGATGAATATACCGAATTAAATTTATGGTATATTCAGCGGCAACAGCCGACAGATGTATATATTAAAGGTGAGGCTTATTTTCTTAATATGGATAGCGATGATCCGGAGTATTATGGGCAATGTATGCAGCCAGATTTTCTTGACAAAGCAGGATTAGCAGAAACTCAGGATATGGCATCATTTTATCTTTATAAACTACGGCTTGGCGTACGAGAAGGTGATGATGAAAATTCTCAATCGCAAATCAATATTAATGGAACACCTGACCATTGGAAACAGAGTATGCCGGAATTAAGCGTTTCGGTAGTTGATATATATGGTAATAGTGGTGTGTTTACCATTTATTGGAATAATGTTAATGACAATAGTAATGATGCTGACAAGCTGTTAATTAGGTGATATAAGAATAGCCTCCATGCAAGCTGCAGGGGGCTAATAAAATATAATTTCCTGAATTAGGAATCTTTGTGGGCGAAACACATGAGATTTTTCTACTTCAGGAATTAGATGCAGCATCATTTAGTCACGGCCGTTGTAACAAATTAACTTCGTATCGAAGAGCAAACCGGCATAAGCATCGCTGGAAGATAGATTCATGGTCGTGAACTTCAACGGCTTTTGAAGGACATGTTCACTGGGTGTGTAAGTAAGGCGATTTGTGAAGGTGAATATTCTCATTCGGCATTAAATATTTCAAACTTTCAAATGAAGCAATGTTTTCTTTATAATTACATTCAACTAAAATCAGGAGGATAGCGGTTGAGAATGAAATTATCACTAAGTACCACAAACAATATGAATTCTTTGTTGTTATCACACAAGGATAACGGAACTAACAAGACGATATCCTACTCCCCATTCGGGGAGAGTGCGAAAAGTTGCCATCTCTCGGCAGGCTTTAATGGCCAGCGTAGTGATCCTGTAAGTCATTGTTATCATCTTGGGAATGGTGTAAGGGCTTATAATCCTGTTTTAATGCGTTTTAATACCCCCGACAGCTTTAGTCCTTTTGCGGCAGGTGGCGTAAATCCATATACCTATTGTTTGGGCGATCCAGTTAACCGCTCGGATCCGAGTGGACATATCAGCACATTAGGGACAACAACCAGCATTATTGGTTTATTTCTTGGAGCATTATCTATTTTTGCTGGCGGGACAGGTATTGCAACTATTGCCTTCTCTTTGGTATCGCTTACGACGGGGGCTGCATCCGTAGGTCTGGAAATTCACGCAAGTAATAAGATGGACAGTCAACCTGCTCAATCGAAAAAAGAACAGGGTAGCGCGCAAATCTTGGGTATTATTAGTGCAATATCGGGGGTCGCATCAATGGTTTCAGCGCAATTACCCAAAAATCTATTTAATAAGAAAACTATAATTAACAACTATAATAACACCTCCTCCGTTCAGCCATCGGCTACCAGCCCGGTTAATAGATATAGCGTAAATATCGAAACTCCACCTCGTCCGGTGACCCCAGAACCTGATTATAGCCCTATTCCTTTACGAAGAAACGCTGTTTCCAAAGCTGAACGTTTGATTACTCAAACTTCTGTTAGGCCTCGAATTACTCCTATTACGCCAGCAGTACAAAGAAATGCTCCTCTACAAAAAACATTTGTCGATGAAATAAATGAAATCGGTTGGAATGGGGGGGCTAGAAAGTATCTTAGGCCGACAAAGACAAATACGGTTGTCGCTAAGCAATATATAGCAAAAAATACCGTTGTTCAGGATTTGGAAAATCAAGCTCTTAACAGAAGAGGGGTGATTGATATTTGGAGTGAAGGATTGGCACGGCAATCAAAGGTAATATCTTGATTGACGATAAGTATTATAATTGATAATTTTAGGTATTATGCATATGGTCTCGAAAAATGATCTATTACAAAGCTTGAAAGATAAAACCGTAACCTTGGGTTGGGATGCTATTTCAATTTTTGACCGTAACCATGTTAATATGGTGATGGAACAACAATATGTAAATAAGATGGCAAATGGTACTCATTTTCCATTGATTTCAAAAACAGTTGTAGGTAACGGTGATTCACAGACAATTATTCTTGATTCATTGTTGTTTGGACCACCATTAGTATCATTTGAAGCGTCAAATATTGAAAGCTCTTACGTGAAAGTGAGGCTGGAACTTGTTTCCGGCACAGTGACTCTTCTGGGCGAAGATGATGCTATTACAAGAGTTGATGAGGTTAATTCTGTTAACGGTTATGTGGTTGAGCTCAAAGTCGCATTAGAAAAAGTTGAAGGTAGTGTTGATAATCAAGGAAAGGTACAGATTAATTTCGCCTCCAGCAGCTTGTTGGAAATTAATTTTCCAGGGATGCAGCTACCTGCAATAGTGATAGATTATTTTAGAAATTATTTTATGGATAATCCCGTTAGCTACGTGATTAATACCATAGATGTGAGCGGCGATAATATTCTTACGCCACAGAAATTTATTGTTCGTACTCAGCCCGCTCCCGGCGCGTTAGACCGAAATTCTATGAATTATGGTAACGGTGCCGTACTTGTTTTTATTGCCACCAAAGCTAATCCTTCTGGTGGTAACCACCCAGCTAACGCTTTCCCTTGGCTATTGCCAACGGGGTACTCGTCAACGTTAATTGTTAGCAGTAGTTTATTAATTAATAACTTTGTTAAGCCGCAGATCGAAACCTTATTTGACAAATCTAGCTGGGTAGTTGAACGTATAAATGAAAGTAATTCCGACAGCGCTTTTTGTTTAAAAGCACATTCTGTTGAAATGATAAACGATCCAGCCGAGTTCGTTATTCTTGGATCAAGAATGTGGACTGGACATGTTGGCAAGTCAAATAAAATAGTTAAAGAGAAATACAGCTTGGTACTTAATGGCTGTTATTTTAAACCTGATGTAAATGGATTAGTACTTTCAGCTGAAGAGAATGACATTTTTGATATTGATTTTGGAATTAAATCAACTAAATGCATAGCTGATCCTACTGGCGGGTCCGCTTGCTTTGATTATTTCTATGAAACGACACTAGGATTGAAGTTTGATGGAGAGATTAAGTATACGTCCACATTAAACGCTCAGAACGAAGTCGCAATAACTGGCGCAGATGGCTTCTTTACTTTAAAAAACAAAAGCTCATTACCATCATGGTGGGAAATTGATTGGGGGGGGGTGATATTTGACCGTTTTAGTAATGAAATAAACGATGAAATAACAAGGCTGAAAGAGTTTACACTTTCTGATATTAAAGTGTCATTAGTTAGTCACGTTATTTTCTCTGAAGATATCGAGGTGAGTTTTTCAGATGTCTATATCCCTGGCGATATTGTTCTCTTTGGCGAGTTGGCACCTAAGAGCACGGCGTTCCGTATTGATCCATTACGTTCCGTTGTTGGACTGAATGATACACGGCAGCTCACTGTATCCCCGGAGAGAAGCGTCAACTGGAGTATTTCTCCTTCTTTTGGCAGCATTAATACGCTTACCGGACTTTATACCGCTCCGGGGGGATCGCTGATGGATGATAAAACTATTACCGTGTCAGCCACCGGTTCTGAAGGTGCCGTGACAAAAGCGAGCATAATTCTGAGTGGAGCGGCAACGGCGTTATCTCCAAATTATATTGCGATAAAGGAATATGAGGATAAAGCTGCAGCAGATTCTGCCCTTGATTTTTCGTGGTTTTCAACCAATGGTAAGCAGGCAACTTCATGGTCACTGGACAGCAGCTTGCCGGAAGATGCACGCGGAACTATTAGTACGGAAGGAAAATATACACTACCCGCTACCTTTACAAATGGAGCACATATTGTTCGTGTAAAAGCGCAGGATGATGAGTCTAAAGCGGCATTTGCTTATATTTGTCTAAAAAGTAAGCGCACCAAGGATGAAGTGGATTTTGAACCGCCAACTCCGCAAAGTATCCGGGCAGGTGAAACTGTTGAGTTTTTAGTCACAAGTCACGATTTCGAACTAGGGAATAACTCCTGGAGCTTTTATCCTGAAAATAATGGCGACTGGCAATGGGAAGCACTTAATGATGCTGGAGATGATGAGGATATTTATAACTATCGGGTTAGGTATACCGCACCTGATATTATCACCCAACGTGAAATGGTTTTCGTAACAGCTAAATTATCAACAAGACGTTATGGTATTGGTGTGGTTATGTTAGAACCAGGTGCTAATAATTGGGATTTGGTTACCTCAATTGAAGAGCTTTCCGTTTCATTACTTTCTGGATCGGATAAGGGAAGCCTTTTCGCTAATGGCCAAAACCAGTTGCCTGTTGCAATACATATTAAAGGACTAAATAATAACGAAGGCGATAAAGAAGTTCCTCTCTCGCTGGGAGATGTTATTAATCATATTGAGCTCGTCGATTATTACACCGGTGAACCTTTACGTTATGAGGAATCTCGTGGCTGGTTCTATAAATCAACCAAGAACGAGTTCCTGACGATGCCAGATGCATTTTCAAAAAATTTGCACGGCAACAATTTATTATATGTTATGTGCGAAGCATCTGAGCCGCTGCGTACTAAAAGGGTTGCGCTACGGGTTACCCTGACCAGCCCTGATGCAGATAAAAAGGTATATTGGACCGGGCTCAACTCAGGAGGATTTGACAGTTCCGTTGTAATTAATGCCAAGGAAGCTATTGATTATTCGAATAAAGATAACTTGCGCATCATTGATAATGCCTTGCAGGCGATCAGCCAGCCTATGGAGTGGGGCTATCGGCGCGGAAAATACTTCGCAGAAAAAACTAATGGAAATTACTTTAAGAAAAAGGTTGTTATTCAACCTGCAGATGTTTCTCGTTTCTATTCTGTGGTGATAGAACAACAAGCCGTTTGGAATGCAGATCTTTTACCGAAGATCATCCTGTGGGATGGTGAAAATGTCTCATCATTCTCGTGTATTGACGGTAGTGGCGCGGCCCCAGCTGCGGTTTATGCAACAAATAAGCGAGCGCATATTATCGATGATGAATATACAGAGCTAAATCTATGGTATACGCAACAAAGATCATCGATGGATGTAAAAATAAAAGGCGATGCTTACTTCAATAATGTCAGTGACCCAGAGTATTATGGCCAGTTTATGCGTGCGAATTTAGTTGATAAAGGAGTGCTTACAGAAACTAATGGTTTTGTATCATTCTATTTATATAAATTGCGGCTTGGTCTTAGGGAGGGTGAGGATGAAAATGAAACGCCAGAAATTAATTTAAATGGCAAACCTGACCACTGGCAGAAATCTGTGCAGGAGATTAAAGTGTCGGTAATCGATATTTATGGTAATTCAGGGGTATTTACCGTTTACTGGAATGATGTAAATGATAACAGCAACGACGCTGATATCCCTTTAATTAAATAATTAAATGATTGCCTTCGGCGTCAATAAGATCTCCGAAGGCAATGTAGTGTAAATTATTCAATAAATGATTTATCTATCTCGCTGTGTAAGACATCTTTGAGACCTTTAATTAAAAGAGAGTGATCATGAGTGACAAGTTCTATACGCAATCTTCAAACTTCATTAATTCACTATCGACGGCCGTTGATCCAAGGACGGGGTTGTTCAGTATTAATTTTCCCGTATTAAATCTGGTTGCCAATGTACAGCAAGGACCAGAAGTAGGCCTGCGATTAACCTATAGCCCTTTAAATGACGTCGACCTGGGGTTCGGCAAAGGTTTTACTCTCGGGTTGTCCTATTTTGACAGTAAAAATGGAACGCTGGTCCTGTCATCGGGTGAAACCTATAAAGTTTTAATCAGAAATGGTAAGCCGATTGTTCAACAAAAAAAATTGGACAGCTTCCGTTTTGAAATGAACGATGATGACTATCGCATTATTTGGAAATCCGGCGTGGTAGAGGTTCTTGACTCACCAAAGGCTGGGTATACCATGAAAATGCTCAAGACCGTATTTTCTCCAACGGGGCGTCGCGTTGATTTCGAATGGAAAAACATTTCCGGAGAACGCAGGCTTCAGGCTATCAGAGATGAATCTCGCACGTTAGTTACGCTAGCCTATGATAGTTACACCAATATTACACTTTATCCAGAAAGTAGAGATAGTTTTACCGTTACGTTAAAATTCAGCAATCGCCATTTGTCGTCAATCGTTTCAGACGCCGATAAAACCCCACTCATCTGGGCGTTGGCCTATACGCGAGTTGGCGATTATTTGTTAGCCACTGAAGTTTCATACCCTACCGGTTTGGTTGAGCGCGTAACATACCGTAAAGATCAAATGAAATTTCCGACAAAAGCAAAGCTGCCTGCATTGCCTGCGGTGTTAAGCTATACGAGAAGCCCAGGGGCAAACCAACCTTCGATAAAAACAACATATAGTTATTCTGATGCCAATTATTTGGGGTTCGGTTCTACGGTAGATTTTGATCCTAAGAAGGACAGTTTATACGGCATCCTCAACAAGTATGTCTATAGCTCCACTGAAACGTTTGAGGATGGTGAATTTCAGGTTAGGATCACGCGAGAGTATAATAACTATCATCTGAATACAAAAGAGGAAACCAAACGCGGTACTAATACAATCACCAGGTTGATGACGTTCTATGCGACAGCGGGTAAAGCATTTGAAGATCAGCCTGCGCAATTTCAATTGCCGAAAGAAGAGAAAGTGGTATATCGCGACAGTGAAGGGCGAGAAAGTTCTGAGCTGACGCTGATGGCGTTTGATGAATGGGGTAATCCACAGAGCAAAACTCTGCCTGATGGCAGCCGTATTGAATATGAATACTATGCTAAAGAGGGTGAAGAAGGTTGCCCTGCCGATCCTTACGGATTTACTAATTATTTAAAAAAACAGACGACGACTCCCGCCGTATCGGATTTTAGAACTCCTATTGAAACGTTGAATTATACTTATCTTGGTTTAAATAAAAGCGAAGAATCATTTAATTACGCGGTGGTTGTTGCTAGCGAGTCGCGTTCATTTGATGGGGTGCTAAGATACAAAGAGGAAAGAGAATATATTGAAGATAACACCTTATCTGATTTTGGCAGGGTCAAGCAGAAATCATTAACGTTCTATTCGTTGGATAATACTAATGAAGAATTTACCGAGAAAGAACAGTATAGTTATCTAACGACTAAGGATAGTTTGTCAGTAACGGTGGAAACGACGGGGCACGATGGAATTAAGATAAAGACCAGTTCAGAAGGTGATATTTTTACTGGATTAAAAGTACGTGAAACCGATTCTCAAGGGAATACGTCTTCCTGGACTTATGATAAATTAGGCCGTGTACTGGAGTCGACCACAGCTTTAGATTCTGAATATCAAACTACTCTTCGATACGAATATCAAAGAGGAGTTGACGGAAATGGGCAAGCTATTCAATATACTACAGAAGAAGATAATTTTGGCAATAAAGCCCGGACGTATTTTGATGGCCTGGGGCGTGAATACCGACGGGAAATCCTGTTACCACAATCTGTGACCAGAGATCGGGATAATGAGTGGTATGTCCATGCGGCAATGACTTATGATGCCGAAGGCGGTATTAAGCAAGAGATTCGTCGTGACCTATTACTATCAGGGGACTCGAGGGACGTACAGAAAACAGAAATTAGGGCGGATTATCTTTTCGACCAGTGGGGTCTGAACGAGCAAACTAAATATAACCTTGGTATAAATGTTATCCAACGTTATAACCCTGCAGAGCGGATCAGTTATCAAACTTCAGAATCTAATGGGAAAAATACGGATTCTCTGGCGAGAGTAATCACTGAATATGATATTCGTCAGTTGCCGCTTACCGTCGCCCGTCATTTTGCCGATGGAAATATGTTGTCTTCTACATCATCGATCTATGACGGTTTGGGAAGACTTCGTCATGAAGTGGACGCACGTGGCAACAGGACCGAGTGGGAATATGATGCCGAGGGCCGAGTGGTACGACAAACTCTGCCTGATGGTTCAAGCGTAGTAAAAACCTATGCTCAATTTAGCGTTGAAGAGCTGGTGACTTCGATTTTTGTCATCACTCCTGAGAAAGATAAAACTTATCTGCTGGGCACGCAGAAATTTGACAGTCTTGGACGCCTGATTGAATCAACAACAGGAGGACGACGCTACCAGTATGCATACGAGGGAGTACAACCTTCACCATCGCGGGTGACAACTCCTACTGGAGAGGTGGTTGAGTACCAATATATTCCACAGCTTAATGATGCAGTGGCGTCTGTTACCGGTGACACAATAAATCATTCCTTCAAATACAACGTCTTGACCGGTGATATGTCGTCTGCTCTGTCTAAAGAAGCCGGTCGGCCGGGTATACTGAAAAATACTTTTGAATATACCCGTGAAGGTTGGTTAGATAAAGAGACTGTCCACTGCCGTGATAACAGTATGCATGAAGCCAGCTTTATGTATTCTTTACTTGGTGATATAGAAGGTTATTGCGATATCCTGGGTGAAGACACAAGCTATCAATATGATGATTTTGGTCGAGTAACGATGATGTCAGGTAAACAAGTCGTTATGCGTCAATATTATGATAAATTTGGGCGGGTAAATAAACGCGAGGTTAACGACCGGTCTAGTACCAATTCAGTAATCACTCTTTTCACATACGATGATTTTAGTCGTGAAGTCGCGAGGGAGGCTACCTATTCAGATGGCACGACGCTATCTATTCGTCAGGATTACAATCTTAATGATCAAGTTTCTCTTCGTACTACGGTATTTAATGGAAACGTTTTGCGTGATGAGCATTACGAATATGATGTCCGCAATAGGCTGATTGATTATCGCTGCGCCGGGACAGAATTGCCGTCGGATGCCTATGGTAAATCTATCTCCCAGCAGAAATACAGCTGGGATTGTTTGAACAATATGCTAACGTGCATTACCTATTTCGATGGTGAACAAGATACAACTACATTTTTATACGAAAATGAAGAAGATCCCACTCAGCTTACTCACGTAAGACACACACATGCGGATTATCCTGCGGAGATTAATCTTGAGTATGATCGGGCTGGGAGAATGGTTAAGGATGAGGCTGGCCGTTCGCTAAAATATGATGAACTAGGGCGTTTAGTTTCTATTTCTGGCGATGATATGCCCAGCAGTAATTATTACTATGATGCACTAAATCGTCTGGTTGAGCAGCAGGTTAATGAAAGGGACAGTAGTCAGTTGTTCTACCGAGGTGAAGAACTTGTAGTTGAAAAGGGGGCTGAGAATGTAAATCGCCTTGTGAAGTTCAATAGCACCTGCCTAGGCATTGTAGAAGATCTGGTCTGAATACGGTGGGCTAATGGAGTCAGCAGGTAGAGTTAGGTAACTTTCCTGAAGTTGTTAACTATGATTGTTAATAGCTTGTGAGATATACGCCCTTATTATATTAACTCCTTCCCAAAAAAGGAGGGAGTTATCACTGTAATAGCAGTATTAATATAACATTTATTTATTATAAGGATCTAAAATATGAGTTCGGTTAATGATATCCTGTCAAAAATGAAGAGTAAAACAGTAACCTTAGGCTGGGATGTCGTCGTTGCCTATGACAGGGAGAAAGTCAATCAACTATTTGAACAGCAGTACGTTGAAAAGGTTTTTAATAATGAAGACTTTAGTGAAATTAATCAATCCATAATGAGCGGGATGAATATCGTTTCGCTTAGTAATATTAAGTGCGGGCCACCAAAGATTTCATTTGAAAGCAGTAAAATAGAAGAGTCTGTGGCGAAGGCGAGAATTAAATTCATTTCTGGTTCAATTATTACCCAGGATAGTAACGGGCGAGTCGTTAGTCGTGAGGTTATCACCCCAGGTTTAGGCTATGCGCTCGAACTATCAGTTTCACTTGAGCAGGCTAAAGGTAACGTTAATGAGAATTTGGTAACAATTAATTTTGACAAAGCCAGTCTGCTCGATGTTGTTGGGATGAATAACCCTCCTGTAGAGCTTATGGAGTATTTTAGGAAATGGCTCAAAGATAATGCAGTAAGCTATACCTTAGGGACGCTAATTCTTGAGGGCAGCGGAATTCTGACACCAAAAGAATTCAGGATCCGAACTCAGCCTGCGCCTGGGGCAACCTCCAAGTCGGCGAGTAATTATGGTGATGGCGCAGTTTTACTGTTTATTGCGACGAAATATAACTCTACACCAGGTCAACTTCCGAATAATAACTATCCGTATCTGTTACCGGAGGAACACTCTTGTGTTGTTGTCCTTTCATCCAGGGTACTTTTCGAGAATTATTTTTTAAAGCCTTTTAAAGATAGTTTAAAGGGCGCAACCGTTGCGTTGGCAAGAACCAGTATAAGTAATGACGCGGCATATATTGTCAAAGTCAGCGGCAAGTATGATACTGGCGACACTTATAAAAAACATATTGAATATTACGATGGCATCTCTTCTTCGAAGGGTGATCTCTATGCAGCGCTCGACGATGGCGTTGACGGTTATGAACTTCGTAAAGGTCAGCAGTATTCTGAATCTACTGCCAAAGTCGATCTGTCCGGTTTTACCATACAACCTTCTGTGGACAGAGTGACATTTGGCTGGAGCCATGATCATGATTTTTCTCAACTCATAGCGACAGCACTTTATAAGTCATGGATAGGTGGAAACGGATGGAGTTATACCAGTTATGATGCTGATTTCACAGTTAAAAATACCAATCCTCATGCCACGCTTGAGTTATCTGAAGATCTTTCAGTATCTTTTAACTATGTAAACGTTAGTTATAAGGTTGATTACTCAGATGACCTTGTTGAGAACTGGTGGTATACGGAAGGGTTTAAACCTCTGGCAGACGACATTGCAAAAAGGGTTCCAGCGGTATTGACGAAAGGTTTAACGCCCGATCTCGCTGATGTTAATTTATTTATTGCTGCAAATCTTTTATTCCCGGCCGAAAATATTTTTGCTGCAAAAAAAGCCTATGTTCCCGGTGATTTAGTGATATTTGGTGATGTTAGCCCTAAAAAAACGGCTTTTAAAATTACCCCTCCAGAACCGGTAGTTGCTGTCAAAGAGTCTGTTCACTTTAAGACAGACCCAGCGACTAGCGTTAACTGGTCGCTCCATCCGGCAACTGGAAGCATCGACGCAAAAGGTGTTTACCACGCACCGGCAGTTTATGATGTAAATACAATGATCGCAAAAGTCACTGCTCATGACAGTAATGGGAACCATTCTTCTGCCGTTGTTACTTTAGTTCCAGCGCCGATGATGATCACCCCTGCGCTTAATGTCATTACCGAAGCTCCTTCAGGAAATACCCCTACGGTTCAACTTGAGGCGGTCTTTGCCGGAGACACCAGGAGTGTGAAATGGTCACTCTCTGAAAACGTTGGCAGCATTAACGATTCCGGGCTTTATATTCCGCCAGAAACCTTCGATAAAGGCCTGAAATTTATTGATGACATTGCTACTACTGCGGATGGAAATAGTTCCAGAGCGCAATTATTATTGCAAAGTAAAAATGCAAAAATTGAATATAATATCACTCCCTCACTGGTTCATTCTTTGCAACCTGGTCAGTCTCAAACATTTGAGACTATTGCGATTGATGATATATTCATTGTTGATCACTGGGTCGCTTATCCTGCAATAGGCTCCTTTAGTAACCAAGAGGAAATTGAACAAGAAGATGGTTCATACCTTTGCAAAGTGACCTGGACGGCTCCAGACAGTATTACTGAAAACCAACCGGTATATATTAAGGCGAATTCTTCATCTCCATTACGCAGTGGCTATGCATTAATAGAGTTGGTAAGCAAAGCTTAAGTAATCAGAGGGTTGTCCGATATTCTTTGGGCAACCCATTATTCACAACTCTCTCATTTATTATGGCAATAAAAATGATTGTTTCTTTATTAGTTAGTGATAAAATGCATAGTCTCCAGCTCACTCGTTCATATGAGCGAATGAATCGTTATTTCGCTACGGCCCGTTCGGTATCGATAAAGCTGAAAGGACGAAAAACAATTTCCCCGGGTTTAATGGCCTACGACGTGATTCGGTGAGCAGCAGTTATCATCTCAACGGCATCGGGCCTTTAATCCCGTACTTATGCGTTTTAACTGCCCGGATAGCCTAGCCCCTGTGGTAGAGGCTGCATTAAACCCTTATGTCTATTGCCTGGGTGACCCTATAAATCGTGCAGATCCTACGGGCCACATTAGCTGGCAGAAGGCGTGGGAATTGGGCTTGGGCTTTTGAGTATTATCGCCACGTTAGAGGCTAGAGCAGTTGCTCTTTCGGTGTCCGGCGGGATTGGTGCAGCATTAGCCGTAACTTCAGGCACCACTTTAGTTTCCGCAGGATTGGCCTGGCGTTGGGAGTGGCGGGTGTTGCCAGTATCTCATTAGCTGAGAGTGATCCTGAGCTGTCGGCAACCCTTGGTTGGTGTCTATGGGGTTAGGGGGCGCGGGGATTGGTGGGGGGCCCTTTCTGCAATCAAATCAGCTAAATTTTTAAGCGCTGCTAAAGTTAAAAAAACGCCTGTTAATTACCCATTAAAAAAACCTTCTGTTAAGCTTGGTAGGCCTGTGAATGTTCATCAAATGTTTGATCCAGAATTGAATGCCGTAGCGTATGCAGAATTAAATTTTGTGAATGCATCGAACCATTTCATTGACCACTTCAGGTTCTTCATATCTATAATTAGCTGAACGATCCTAATTATTTTTACGCTCTCTAACCCCGGCCAATGCATTCTGAATGCGATTTTGCCTTTTTCGGTGGGGGAAAAACTTGAGCGTTATGAGAGCTTGTTAAAAGAGCAACTCGGTGCAATGAATAAATCTATGAAAATATATCGGACACGACTTTCAAAAAAAGAGCGCAGAATAGCTCACCAAATTATTTACACCTCTCGTAAACTTTACCAACGTATGATGAATATGAATTCTTCACTTAAATTCAGTTTTAAATTCATTCTTGCTTTGTTTTTTTATTATAACGTGCAGAGGTATTATCGTGTTGATATACGTTATGAAAACGGATGATTGATAACAATATAGTAGATATAATGTTATTGACGTTCTAATGTTGCATTAGTCTAAAATTTTCTTATGGATTCTATAGCATCAATAATTGCCAGATCCTGCTTTGGTAGATAAGTGTCATTCTGAACAACAATAATTATCAGAGTGGGGCTGCTTCTGGCCGGCTGGGCGTGACCTCACTCATCATATCCAGTCGTCTACCTTTGCGATAACAAACGATCTTAAGCCTTTTTTTTCGCCGGGCAAATATATTCGTTCTGACTAATTTAGGATCTTGTAAAGTCTTAATGACGTATTGGGGAGTTATTCTCAAAGGGATCGATCAAAAAACACACAGGCTGCAGTTAATGTCTACCTACTGCAACAGAAGGAGTTATATTATTACGCGTTTCGTATGTCAATATTATTTTTATTTACCCACGTTAATTTAAAACTAATTGGGGGTGAAGGAATAGCATGTTATCAATATTACATTATAAATTAACGAGCAATGGTCATTAGCTATTGTATAAGAACTATCTTTAAGTATGTAAAATTTATAGCATATATATTTAACCATATATAAGGAGTACGAATGAAATTGAAACATTTTCAGTCAGCTGCTGGATTAAGTAATGAGCTTGCAACACGTTGGTATATTCCAATAACTGAAGGTATGGAAGAATTTAATATCATAACCCCAACTGCTAAAGCGATGCTAATCGCACAAATAGGACATGAATCTGATAATTTTTCAAGAGTGGTTGAGTCATTTAATTATAGCATTCGGGCTCTGAGGAAAACATTTAATACTCGTGTTACTTATGAACAGGCTGAAAGTTTGGGGAGATCGGAAAATCAACCAGCAAAACAGAAGGAAATAGCAAATTTGGTATACGGAGGTCGGCACGGGAATACTGAAAATGGTGATGGCTGGAAATATCGGGGGCGCGGATTACTGCAGATAACATTCTACAATAATTATAAGAATTGTAGTCATGCTTTGGGTACTGACTTTATATCAGAACCAGCTTTATTGGAACGAGATATCTATGCTGCTCGTTCTGCATGCTGGGTATGGCATACGTTCGAGTGCTACAAGTATTCAGACGATATCTTTAAAGTAACAAAATTGATAAATGGAGGAAGCAATGGAATATCTGACCGTATTGCACGATTCGAACGAGCAAAAGCAGTGTTAATATAAATGCAGTTGTTTTATAAACTGTTTTAAATAATTAAGCCTTTTACAAAGGATAAGATTTACCTATTCTCACGTTATTTATCCAATACACCTAAGGAGAATGCAATGGAATTTAAAGTGCCACCTGACACAAGTCTACTCACATGGTCACTGATAGGTTTTTTTTGCGCATGGGGAGGTGTGGTTGGATATTTAATTAACATGCAAGAAAAAAATGAGAGATTGAAAGTTGTAGATATTATAATTCAAGTTGTAATATCTACTTTTACAGGTATTCTTGGTGGCATTTTGAGCTTCGAGTATGGAACAAGTACTAATATGACTTTTGTTATTTCAGGTCTCTTTAGCGCAATGGGGGCACCATCAATAAAAATACTGTGGACTAGGTTTTGTACGCTGACTACAAAATAATAAATGTTATTATATACAGTTTCGAGAGCGGCATTTAATTATTGAAATTCTTTTTCTATCTGCACACAGCCAGCTGTTAGTGTTTTAGATAGCTGGCCAATTCACTTTTAACGGCGTTGTTCGTATACCTTCTTTCAATAAACGTATAAGATCCATTTAGATACAGTAATTATGCACAAATACAAGTTTATCCGGCTTGCTGGCACAAATTTATTGAGATGATGAGGCCCGTGATGCCCTGTATTACTGGGACAGGCCCTGAAGGCTTGATAAACGAAGCGGAAATAAGGAGGTAGTCATGTCGCCTTGAAAAATAAGTCTTGATAAGGGGGCGCAAGTTTGCGATTAATGCATCATCGGTTTAGAACACACACCTTATGTAAGCAGTTTTAGTTTAGCAGTTCACCATAGATAACTTTCTTCGTGAGTCTCCTCCTCAATGCCTGAATAAGTATTGGTCTTTAATACAGCCAACGTTCGCCATAGTTTATGGCCAAATATATTGCGGAAGTATCTACGTAGAATAAAATACTGGTTTAGTAAAATCGTTTAACGTTTCAAAAAGGCTTCGGCTTTATCACTCCGGACAACGGTAGCGAAAAAGTGTTTCTACACTTCTCTGCCGTTCAGAGCTGCAATTTCATCAATCTGGACGAACATCAGGAAGTTGAGTTCTCAATTGAGAACGGCGTTAAAGGCCCAGCAGCAGCAAACGTCATTGCTTTATAAGTCTTATGCCGCTCGCTGTTTTCAACGAACAAAAAACGGCTGGCGTAACAGCGATCGGTAAAGCTAAATGATCGGTTGCACGTTCCAGCGGGTTGCCGACAATAGCTCCATCAAATTTGTGATAGGTTTTTTTCATGCTTTCTACGTAGCTTAATGATCCGAACCCGCTTCATTTTCCTGTTTTCAGCAGGTTCTTCCCCTTGGATGGATCACTCAGCCCCCTGAATCAACGGACAAAGCCAGTATCCGTAAACTCCCCGCAGAATTCTTGGTTTGGCTGATTGTGGGTATAGGCTTATACCTCGACCGCTCCATCACGGACGTTGTGACAAAACTCGACCTCGTCCTGAGTTCGAAGGAAGAGGAGATTCTCGCTGCCTGTTCCATTGCCAGGCTCGCCAGCGGCTTGCCGATACTCCGCTTCGGGAATTCTTCACGCTGACGGCCGGACAATGAACCCGCCAGGAAGAGCAGAATAACCTCTGTCACGGGCTACGGCTTTTCGCTGTTGATGGTACGCTTTTTTACACTCCCGATACGTCCGAACTTGCAGACCATTTGGGATACATAAAGCATCGTCCGGACAGACACACTGAGTACCCCATGGTCAGGCTGTGCGCTATGATGTCCCTGCGCAGTCGGTTGATCTATGACGTGAAATTCGGTCTGGCAAATACCGGCGAAGTCAGTTACGCCAAGCAGTTCCAGTTGAGTACCGCCACGTTGTTGCATATATTTGTGAGAAATTGTGCTTTAAGATAAATGATAAGGTCCTACCTTATCGTTGATTTTAAAATTTCTTAACGATTTTTTTTCGTGCCTACACCCCAGGTGGGTTCGGAACGCAAGTGTCTGATATATCACATGTATTTGTCTTAAACATATCTAATTATCTTTGACATTCCGGATTTCCATACTGACATATTGTTCACTATTTTTAGTAGGATAAGAAAATATCCCGCACAACACGCACCTTACAATACAAATTGCGATGTGCTCAGCATGTCAATATTGATTTTATTAAATTACATTAATTTTAAAACAATTGGAGAGGCAATGATGTCATGATAATAATAATCTCCACCTCATCCAAAAATTACGAGATTTTTTAATTTTGATTGGGTAATAAAAACAAACTACCGTATAAGATTTACGGGATAACATATTTAACATTTTCATGAAGAGAACTGATGAAGTTTAAAGATTTCCAGGAAGCGGCGGGGCTAAGCAGCGCGGCATATATCAACTTGGCATCAATGAAAAAGTGACAGACAGTCTCACCGTTCATGCTGATGCACGCCATTCACAAGGCCGCCCTATTGAAACACCATGGACGGCTCATTTAGGGACTTCCGGGTCTATCTGATGCCCCCTCCCACTACTTAACCTTACAGGAGTTCACTATGACAGTCTCATTGTTAGTTAATAACAGGATGAATAGCCCGCAACTCAGTCGCTCGAACGAGCGTGGCATATCCACCCACAGATACAGCCCGTTTGGTGCAGGTCAGCTCGCTGATGCGGCAGACAGTATGCCGGGATTTAACGGTCAACGTCGTGACCCTGTTAGCCACAGTTACCATCTGGGTAATGGCTATCGGGCTTACAATCCAATACTGATGCGTTTTAATTGCCCTGATAGCCTCAGCCCTTTCGGTGCCGGTGGTATTAACTCTTATGCCTACTGCTCAGGAGACCCGATAAACCGTACTGACCCTTCCGGGCATATTAGCTGGCAGGCTGGCGTGGGAATTGGACTGGGGATTTTAGGTATCATCGCTACGGCGGGTGCTGCCTCGATCGCGATTTCTGCAGCTGGAGGAATTGGAGCAGCATTAAGTGCTGCATCGACAACCTCGCTACTGACAGGCAGTGTGGGACTTGCGGTTGATGCTGTCGGGATTGCCAGCGGAGTGATTTCTGAAACTAATCCTGAACTCGCGGCAACACTGGGATGGGTATCCATGGGGGCGGGGCTACTTGGTATGGCGGGGGGAATCAAAACTATTATTGGTAAGAGTGCAATAAAAAAAACAAACAGAAATGTAAAAGTAAACTTAAATCCAGAAAATGCGAATCCAACTAAATTTATAAAAGGAACAGAACTAAATATAATAAGATCAAAACGCAACGGAAAAATACAAGATGTATATACATTCGGTTTTGTTAGTGACTTCAATAAGACAGGAGAACCAGCGCTAATTATTCATGGCGATAAATCTCATCACTTATGGATAAACGAAATGCGATTTGATAATTTAGCTGGCGTTGTAGCCCATCTTAATAAGAAACATGGCATAGACTTATTTTCATTACCTAAGGGGAAAAGGCTTCATTTAGCCTCTTGTTATGGAGGAGGGGAACAGGGGACTGCTCAGCGACTTGCCACATTTTTAGATTATCCTGTTGTTGGATATGGTGATAACCAAATACTCAGAACAACTTTCGCGAATGAATATCTACTGAGGGATACGGGGTATCCGCGCATAAATCCCTTCACGCGAGCAAAAAATAAAACTTTTTATCCTAAACGTGAAGGACTCAGCATCGAAGACCTTTGGGGTTTGTAGTCTTGCTATAAGCTGCTCATTTGGTCGTATTGACACCGAACTAAATATGAGATCAACTTTCCACGGCACCAGGTCACAGGTATGCCGTCAGTGTGCAGTTTGCGAAAACCCATAACGTAGTGGCAGCAAGCCTCATCCAGCGCTGCCACTAACCGGCAAGGTAATGCAGCCACAGCAAGCTGGCCAGCCCTTCAGTCAGTTCCGGCAGGTCGTCATTGAGCTTTACACGCAGGCTATCTATCAGGAAGGCAAAGCCCTCGAACAGCCGCTCCACGTACGGGGCGCGCGCCCGCTTTATCGAGATTGAGCATTGCCGCCTGTTCGGGGTGAACACGGGCAAATTCTTCAGCGGCTTCCTCCTGATAGCGCATTTCGGCGTCCTAGTAACACAGGATTAAATCGTCCATAAGTATTTGAATATATATTTTATAGGTAATATATGATTCCTTATCCGCCAAGCACCGCACTGCTTACCGAATCGAGCGCAATCAGACCGGACAGAAGCAAATCTATCTCAGGCTGCAGCCGCGATTTATCGGTCTCGCTGCGGGCGGCTTTCATGCGCAGCATGTCTGAGGCGGCACAATTTCACTTCAAACAACAGCGCCGGTGTCCACTGTGTCCGGTGATTACGGTATCGCTATATTTTACCCACATCGACAGTTCCTTTTACATCACTCACGATGTTTTACCTGCGCGAGCATATAGCATATAGACTTTAGCCCGGAGGTGCTGCTCAGCCTGCTGCTGATGCTACGGAGAGTCTTCAGGGAGCACTTTCAACTGTCGAAGCTGTTCTTCCACCGGCACGGTCTGCCGGAAGCTTGTCAGCATGCCAAAGACCTGCGATTTAAGTTCACTGACGGTGATGTATTTTCCCTTCTGACCATTATGTGCATTCAGTTTATCGGCAAGAGCCTGAAGCTGCGTCATACCTTCATACCAGCCGTTCGTTTTATCGGCAGGAAGTACCGAGATATTAATCTGTTGTTGCCACTGCTGTACCAGGGTCTTAGCCTGTTCCGGCCACAATACCTGAACCTGTTCGATGAGTTTTCTGCTGTATGCAATATCCCAGTCAAGAGGCAACTTATCTAGCCGGGCAATCTGCTGCTGTGTCTGTGCGATAAGGTCCTGCGGTAACGGAGTCCGCTGATGCAAAATCCCCAGTTGTCCAGACGTGAGAGGTGCAGGGAACGAAGCCAGTGAAGCTGCAAGCTGAGTCTGTAGAGGGTCTGGACGGTGAAGAAAATGCCAGCTCCACACTGAGACTATGCTTATCACCAGCATAGTACAATGAGCCGATTGTGCCTGTTGAAGGCGGCTATCTTTATGATTTCCATTATCCGTGCAAAAAAGACGGCAAACTGGCGGCGCAGGTGGCGTTCAATATTATGCTCGCGCATGCGAAAGTGGTGCAGTTATACCGGGAACTTGACCTCCCGGGGGGATATTGGCGTGGAACTTAATCTGACCCCCTCTTATACCCGAAACAACAGCGACGAGGACAAGAAAGCCGCATGGTATGCCGATCTGCTCTTTAATCGCAGTTTCCTTGAGCCGCTGGTTAAGCATGAGTTTCCGAAGGAATTATGTGAGGTTCTGGCCATCCATCATTGCCTGCCTGAAATTAAGCAAGCGGATGTCGATCTGATAACGGCGTCGCGGGTAGATTTTCTGGGGGTTAACTACTCTACGTGCCGCGTCGGGTGAAAGCGCGTGAATGTCCGTATGAGCTGGATTACTTCACGCCGGAATATTACTTCGCGAATTACAACGATCCCAAAGGGCGCTTCAATCCGTATTGCGATAATAACGTGATTTTTCCGGAGGAAATCTACGATATTACCTGCAATATCCGCGATAATTACGACAATATAAAGTGGTATTTCGCCGAAATTGGTATCGCCATGGATATCCAGTCCGAAGGTCCTGTGCAGGCTGATGGTGTTATTGATGACACCTACCGTATCGAACTGATGGAAGAGCACCTCGAACAACTTCATCGCGCCATCAGCGAGGGGGCGAACTGCTTTGGCGTTCACCAGTGGACCTTTATTGATAACTGGTCGTGGATTAATAGCTTTAAACGGCGTTACGGCTTCTGGCGGCTGGATCTCGAAACCGGCGAGCGGCAGATAAAGCGCAATGCCCTTTGGTTTGCTCAGCTGGCGGCCTCCAACGGATTTACGCCCGGCGCGTTTATAAAGGAAAACCAGTGATGGCCTCATTTTATCGCCTGAGAAATGCCGTTAAAAATTATGTCTGGGGTAGCCGGAGGGCTCTGAACACGCTGTTTGGCGTGCCGAGCAGCCCCAGACTGAAATCTGGATGGGGACGCATCCGGCAGGGTGTTCTGAAATTGAAGTTGGGGCGAACGTTGTTTCATTACAGGACGCCATCGCAAAATCCCCCGACACTGTGTTAGGGGAACCGACGTTGGAAAAGTTTTCAGGACTTCCGTTCTTACTGAAGATACTGGCAGCAGAAGCCGCGCTTTCGCTTCAGGTCCATCCGGATAAACGCCAGGCGGAGGAGGGCTATGCCTGGCAGGAAAATCGAGCGGGAGAAGATTATCAGGACGCAAATCATAAACCTGAGCTGGTCTATGCTATCACGCCTTTTATGGCGATGAACGGTTTTCGTCCCTGTCAGGAGATTGTCAATCATTTTCTGCGCCTCAGCTCGCCTGAGCTCATGCCCGTGCTGGCTGAGTTCGTCATAATCTCAATGATGATGGGCTTAAAGATTTTTTTGTCAGCCTGATGCAGCTTTCCTCTCAGGAAAAAAACCATGTTCTGCGCCAGCTGGATGAGAGCCTTCAGGCTGGGGGCTTTGTCCATTTACAGGAATTCCTCATCCGCTTGCAGCGGGACTATCCGAGGGATATCGGCATCCTCGCACCGTTGTTTTTACACTGCGTAACGCTTGATCCCGGCGATGCCATGTTTTTGCGGGCCGGGACATTGCATGCATATGTTTACGGAACCGCCGTCGAAGTGATGGCGTGCTCCGATAACGTCCTGCGCGCAGGGCTGACACCAAAAAAAATTAACCTATCTGAATTAGTGAACTGTAAGATTTTTAGCGAAACTCAGGAACATACCCTAAAGCTTATTCCTGACGTTGCCGGGAATGAACGTCATTATCCTGTTCCCGTGGAGGATTTCCGTTTCTCCGTAATGGGACCCTGTCAGCAAAAAAATCTTGAGGTTAATAGTGCACAAATTTTACTCGTCCTTGATGGCGTTGCTGCGTTGCGGGATACCGGAGGTGAGGAGATAACGCTTCACGCGGGACAGTCAGTATTTATTCCGGCTTTGACAAAGGTTTATTCTCTGACTCAAACCGGCCAGTCCTGTCTGGTTCAGTGCTGACAATCTTTCTCCGGCCCCGGTAATGAGCCGTCAGCTGTTTAACCACTGGCGCCTATCCGGTAGGCGTCAATGGATAAGTTGTAATGACTTAATGTAAGTGAGGTTCGTTATTTTCGGCTTAGGTAACCGTATGGTCGCCGTTACAACATTTTAACGTCAGGGCGGGCGACCGCGTCGGTGTCGTGGGGGAAACGGTTTAGGCCATATGGCGGCGAAGCTCGCCGGCGCAATGGGGGCGGGTGTCACGCTTTTACAACGTCACCAGAGAAAGGCGAGGATGCCCGGCGCCTGAGCACCGATTGGGAGGTGGTTTACCGCGCTGTGCAGCAGATGACAGTCAGGAAAATGACACGGCTTTTGCTCGTATGCTCAGGCGCGATGTCAGGTGCGGCGTTGTTATCGGTATGAAGGCAACGCGCTGGCAGGAGAGCGGCCCACACGCTACGCCCTTGTGTTTTCGGGCAAAGAACGGGGGTGTCGGCAAGACGCCAGGGCAGAGCGTCGGGCCTGCCTCTTGCACCGCAGGGCGGCTATTTGCATCATTTGATGCAACACTGCATTCACTGAATGCCTGTTTTTAACGCGGTGCGAACCCATTATGATGGCGGCATACCGTTATGAAGGAGGCAATATGCATTTTGACAGACTGCAGTATTTTTTTGATCCACTCTGCGGCTGGTGCTACGCCAGCGCGCCGGCGCTCGGTTACCTTGCGCAGCATCACGCTGAAAAACTTGAGCTGATGCCCAGCGGTCTTTTCAGCGATGAGGGGGCCCGGGACATCACCGCGCAGTGGGCAGAATACGCGTGGTCGAACGATCAGCGCATTGCCTCCCTGACCGGCCAGCCTTTCAGCGAACGCTATCATCAGCTTCTGCTGAGCGGCACACGCTTTGATTCGACGTTTATGAACCGAGCGCTTACGCGGGTTCGTGATATCGGCCCGGCAGCCGAGACGAGTCTTCTTCATATGTTGCAGCATGCCCGGTATGTTGAGGGGCGAGATACGTCGCTTCCTGACGTGGTGGAGGATATCGTCGAAGCCTGGGCACGGGAAAATCCTCCCGGGATTCAGCGTGATCGCGTTAACGGGATGCCTGATACGGATGAAGCACTGCGGCGCATGACGGACGAGAGGATCGCGAAAGTGAAGCAGCGTTTAAACCAGAGAGGTCTAAGAGGAGTACCTCTGCTGCTGGTGACGATTAACGGTCATGAGCACATCATCAGTGGCCATGATCTCTACGGCGGTGCACAGGGCATGCGTGCGGCACTGGACGCGCTGGCCATATAGGAAGCTTCACGCGCTGGAAGAAGGACTACCGTAAGCCCGGGGGGCTTGTCCTGTCAGGCGTGACCTGTGCGAGCGGATGCCCATTTTAGGGAACCTGCGGCGTACGGGCGCGTTGTCCGGTATACCACTGATAAAAGGCCGGTGCCGGCATCGGTCTGGCATAGAAATAGCCCTGAACATAAGGCACGTTGTTTGCCTGCAACCATTCTGCCTGGTGGGCAGTACTGATCCCTTCCGCAATGGTGGCCAGACCGAGACGCTGGCTGAGCGCGACGATCGTGTCCAGAATCGGCGTATCTGCACCCGCAGAGGTCAGGGTATCGATAAAGCTTTTATCGATTTTCAGGTAGTCCACCGGCAGGCTCTGAAGCAGGCTTAAGGAGCAGTAGCCGGTGCCAAAATCATCCACGGCAACCTGGCATCCTTTCTCGCGCAGGGCGTTGAGTTTTTCTGCCGCGAGAGCGGTGTCTTCCACCAGGCTGCGTTCAGTGATTTCCAGAACCAGGCGGAAATCATGACTGAGGGCGACCCAGAGCCTGAGCACGTCCGTGATAAAACTCGGTTGCTGCAGGTGTGCGGCAGCTATATTGACGCCGAGGTGGAACGGCGCGGAGACCTCCCAGCCTTTAGCGTCCCGGATGATGAGCTCAAACAGATGCTGCGTCAGGGGAATGATCGTCCCGTTTTCCTCGGCCGCGCGGATAAACACGGCGGGTGAAATAGTTCTTCCATCCCGTCGCTGCCAGCGCATCAGGGCTTCCGCACCGGTGCACAGGCCCGATGTCGTTTCACACACCGGCTGATAATGGACTGAAAACTCCCCCTGGGCGATCCCTTTTTCGATCTCTTCTGCCAGCGACATCTGCCGAGTTTGCCAGCGTCGCCAGAGATACATTACCGCCAGGGAAAGCAGAAGAAACAGCGGCCCCAGAAACAGCAGATTGCGCAGGACGTAGTGGCGAAGCGACTGAAGGGGTGTTTCAACCTGCAGGCGAGCCTGACTGGCCGGTGAACGGAATTCCGCCCGGAAGGCGGGCGTATGCCGGCTGGCATTGTCCGGGGAAGAGATGGCCGGCCCGCTGCTGAACTGCAGATGAAAGACCGCATGATTTTCATCGTCGAGAGAATCCATCAGATCGATAAAATACCGGGCATCGACCACACTGAATGCAATCATGCCATTGTCCGCGCGTGACGCATAGATAATGGCTGCCTGCCCGGGCACGCTGAGGGTACCGGGCAGGGTGAATATTTTGTTGTCTTCAGTCCTGGCATCCAGGTAAGGCCCATACACTCGCCCGACACTCTTGACGCGAGCCCCCGTCACAGAGGAGCACACCAGTGCGTCATCACGTATCAGACCGGTGCTGCGGATATAGGGCGTAAACGCACCGGTGGCCGTTATTTTGTCAAGGATCTCGGCACACGGACGGTCCGCCATCCCGGCCGTGATGTGGGTTGCATGCCGGGCAAGGCCAGTCACATGATCGACCTGGCTCAGCAGGATATCCGCTGTCACGGCGGTATCCCGTTTCAGCTCACGGAGAGCCATCCCGACAGACAGTAAGACACACAGCAGGAACGGGACGAGAAGACTGACTGTCAGTATTGTGGTGTTCCCTTTTTTCATCAGTCCTGCTTAAGATGTTGAGTATGATGACATTAACATAGCGTAATTATTCGTAATTTCGTGCCGTTGTCACGGAATTTGAATCACCACTTCACCAACGCGGCTGGCTATGCACATTCCGGAGAGCTTCTCCGATCCTTCTCCAGCTTCAGGCGTCAGGAATAGGGTAATGCCCTGTGCGCACCACACGTTTTACCGGCGGCCGCTGTTTATTCTCTGCGGGCTCATAATCTCCAGAACCGGGCGGGCTGGCCACGCGATTATCATCAGGATACGGACAGGAAAACACGGCACAGGGCACGACCCGACACCTGCCTAGAGTCTTGCGGGATGCGCATGGCATGCTCATCATGTCTGGCGCAGCGTCGCAGGGGTTCCGGGTCATTACTTGCTGTCTGCTCCACCGTGTGCGCCAGTGCAGAGTGCGGCCCATGGCTCGATTCGCCATAGCGGACGGCGCCGCAGGGGAACCGACACCGATTGACGAAACAACCTGGCAGGAGAAGGCAACGGTAGTCAGGATGTTGCATCCTGATGCTTTTCTGAGGGGAGCTGGCTGTGCCATATATGGCAGGTGAGGTTTATCCCGGACGGTGTAAGGTAGGGCTGAAAGCGAAATAGTATTTTCAGTTACCAGCTTCATTTAAGGACGCGACTCCCCCGGAAAGCGTCCTTTTTTTATGTCTGCCTGGGTGATGAAACGTCAGGGATGGTTATCCGAAAGAGAGACTTCCTGATTTGCGCAGAAAAGCCCCGGCGAAACGATGACGCCGCCGCAGGTTGTTGCGAACCGACCACGCACTGACCACCGCTGTCCTTCTTTGCCCCGCCGGACAGCGGAAAGTGTACCGAATCGTCTTAAAACGAATGCTGAGATCCGCAGATATCCCCGTACGAAAGGGATGGTTGATACCGTGTTGAAAGAACGACTTATATCCTGAGACACTTTTACTGAACGACCGACAGGGGGGAACGCATGGAAACCAGGCGGAAGAGCACTGAAAAATACGGGGATAAGCAGGAATGAAACGCTATGCGGTTTAGGGTGACCGCTCTTTTACTGGCGGCAGCCACGGTCCTGGCGGGCGTGAAATTTTTTCCCGCGGTGCTCGCGCATATCCATTACAACGGTGAGATCCGCGAGCTGGTCAAACACCCTGACACGGTCTTTCATGACTTCAGCCGCTGCAGGCAGGAGGTTGAAGACGCCAGCCACAGTTTAAAAATCTGGTTGAACACAACGTATCGTCGGTTATTGAAGAAGAAATTAATGCGGAATGTGGCTCAGGAACCACCGAGAGGTGAGCGCATCGTGATGCCTGGCGAGTAACCAGTATCAGCGTCCCCTTTAGCTGGCGAGTTCGGCGTCACGATGGCCGGATGACGTTCTGACCCTGCCTCACCGGAAAGGGGGAAGCGCGCCCTGTCGTATTCATGGCGGGCATGGGGATTTCCGGGGCGAATGTCCCCTCCGGGGATGAGGTGTGTTCACGGTACACCGTCTGCCCGGGATCCGGACAGAATGTGAGGGGCCGGGACACAAGAGCAGAGAAGGCGGACAGGCCTGTGGTGAGGGGGAGTATTCACATGCACGTAGCTGTACCCGGATGCCAGATCCGGCGGCCCAGGGGAGACAGGTTGCCGAATACGGATTATTTACCCTTATCCGTCGTGCCATGACTGCTACGCTTAGCAGTCTCAGGCACCTGCGGACATCAGGGATGTCCTTACGGTTACGGCAGGTTGCTTTCATTTTTCCGGATGAGGATGAACCATGACGGATGATGCCCGTAAAGAGCCCCAAACCGATCCTGCTGAAGAGAATGCCTTCTTTCCCTCCGCGTATTCGCTCAGTCAGTTTACCAGCCCTGTCTCCGATCTCAGCGAGGCAGATTACCCGAAGCGGTATACCGGCAGCCATAAGATCCTCGTGATTGCAGCGGATGAACGCTACCTGCCAACCGATACGGGGGCACTGTTTTCCACCGGAAACCATCCCGTTGAAACCCTCTTGCCCTTGTATCATATGCGGGCGGCAGGGTTCGATTTTGACGTGGCCACCCTGTCGGGCCAGATGGCAAAATTCGAGTACTGGGCGATGCCCCGTGAAGATGACCGTATTATGCCTTTCTTTCGGGAGACGCTGCCGAAATTCAGGAGCCCTCAAAAACTGTCTGATGTTGTCAGCCGGCTGACGAAAGACAGCGCCTATGCCGCGGTCTTCATTCCGGGCGGGCATGGTGCCCTGATTGGACTGCCCGGGAGTGAGGACGTGGCGACGACCCTGCGCTGGGCCATGCGGGAAGATCGTGTTGTCATCTCACTGTGTCATGGTCCTGCTGCGTTTCTGTCGCTGCGCCAGGGAGACAATCCGCTGCGCGGTTATTCGGTGTGCGCCTTCCCGGACAGTGCCGACAAAGAAACCCCGGCGATGGGGTATATGCCGGGGCATCTGACCTGGTACTTCGGTGAGGCCCTGCAGAAAATGGGGCTGAACATTGTTAATAGCGACATCAAGGGAACGGTACACCAGGATCGTAACGTAGTGACGGGTGACAGCCCCTTCGCGGCGAACGAACTTGGCCAGCTGGCCGCAAACGCGTTGCTGGCCCGGTATGCCGGGTAATGTCCAGTGAGGGGCAGGGCGTAAGGCGCCTGCCCCGGTTGTTCGACTCTCACCTGAGCCTCAACCAGGTCCCCGTTCCCGTAAAAGAGGACCGGACACGAGAACAGAAAAGGGCAATTTTTAGTTACAACATACATTTAGGCCTGATATCCCAGCACCTGATACATCTTCGCCAGCCTGAAGCCAAATTGCCCCTCTCAGACATTTATCGGCCCCCGTGCACAGCGGTCACAACGGTGCACACCTCACCCCTGCAAAGCGCCGCCGCCCCGGCCCGAAGGGCCGAAAAGACCTTGCTGTAATATTATGGATGTTGTAACTACACATTGCCATTGCTGTCCTGAAAAGAAGGCTTAGCAGGGATAGGGATTATCTGGCTTTTACACCTGTACAGTGGGGGCTGTTCAGGGCAGCATGCAGGACCGCCGGTTTCCCCTTGTAAGAACGTCACGCTATTTTATGGCCAGACTGGATGTTCCCATTAATAATACGTTCCGCAAGCCCGGACGGGGACCCCTCCGGCAGGGGGCTGGATACGCGGTCAATGACAACCGGCGTGGCACAGAGAATGTCTATAGTTTATTCGTCCTGAGCTTCGAACAATTCTTCTATCGCCTTTGTGGGATAAAAGAGAGAGTTACTATTTTCTTTCTTGAGCTGTATGAAGCCAAGGCCAAGGTAGAATTTTTTGGCGTCGTCAGTAAGTGCTTCAACAAACATTCCATGAATTCCAACAGCCAGGGATGCCTGATACACAACCTTCATGGCGTGCGTTAGAAGCAAATCTCCATATCCCTGACGCTGAATGCTTTTATCGATGGCCAGACGCCCCAATGTGACGCAAGGAACGTTTTTATAGGGCACACGTTTTTGCTGAGTCCTGCTCGGGAAATACTCCTTTTCAAAGCAGCTCCCGGACAAGGTGTAATATCCCACAACACGTGGTTTTTCCTCTCTCGTGACGAGCACATAACCACGTAAAAACTTGCCAATATGTTGACGCTTCAGGTGGTCAGTGAGAAAAGTATTAAGATACTCTTCGCCGCAATCGAAGTTGCTTACATCATACTCAACGTCTTCAGAAAAAATTTCTACTTTTAAACCGTCCACATAATTACTCCAAATTCTGGAGACGCTTAGCAGCTCGTTTTAGTCGGTCGTTCGGTGCCGGTGGGTTACTGAGTGCATCCATGACAAGATTCCATGATTCCTCATTGAGGATCAGGCGACGATGCTGATCAATAACTTCCGCGGCACGTGCAGAGGCAGTGCTAACCATGAACTGTGAAATTGACTGGTTAGTCATTGCTGCAGCTTCCTCGATCATGCTCTTGTCGTCTTCGTTTAATCTAAGATCGATACGCTGTTTCTTCAGTCCTGACATGGTCTATCTCCTCGACCACCCGTGATGCAGGAAGGGCGGTCAACTCCTCGTTACGTGTGAGCCAGAGGCTTACAATATTTGTCTATGTTTCTTGCCTGTAAGCGGTCTTGCATTCAATAATGTACGGAATTTTACCGTACACACATGATAAGGATGAGGTATACGTTTTTCAACCACAAGTTACAAACAAAGCCAGGAGCAGCACGAATTGTTGTTGTGCAGGATCGGTAACAAAGTTGTCAAGATATCTCTTGCGTTTAAACACCAGTAACTGCAAGGACTCAATGTTGTCCAGCGCAGCTTTCAGTACAGGAAAAGGCAAATTGCTGCACGGGCCACAAGGCTTAGCAGGAAAGGGGCCTTATCATGCTTTTGCACCTGAATAATTTACAGTCTGTTAACGTTGAGTCCCGGTCAGCATTGCAGGACAGGCAGCATTACGCCAGGCAGGAACATCGCACTAATTGCCGGCCAGAAGCCTGCATGGCCAGATAATCCCATCAAAAATTCTTTCCGTAAGCCCGGAAGGGAATCCTTCAGACTGCGCCATCTGCGTCTGTGTAACCCGCCTCCCGTCATGTTCAGATAGCGATGAACAGAGGCATTCATTTTCTACTTCATCACCTTCGCTCCGGGCCACTGGTAACGTTTATTAACGTACCGGATTCATATCGTCAGCAGCACTGCTCTAAATCATCCTTTAGCACAGGAACGCCGGTGTACGAATGCTGCCTATTAGCCAGTGATCACCCACTTTATTTATCGTTATATAACGTCCGGAACGTTCGCTTCCATCGAAGAAAAAACGTTTATACACCTCATCAGGGGTGGTATCACTGCTGCTCGTCGTTTCTTTAAACTCTGTGAGTTTCCATGCGGCAGGGGTGGCGTTTATTGGTGCAATCCTGACTTTAGCCTCCCGGCGAAGAATATGGACACTTCCCTTGTAGGTAATTGTACCGTCATTAACGAAAACGCCTGTGCCATCCCCGTTAAGCAGAAACATAAAGGTTGCTTTCATTAGAAATTGACCATCTCCCCCTGACTGTTCCAGGTAAGTATTACATTTCAACTCAGGTGAGCGATGGTTATCAGGGAGAAGCAGGATGCCAGCCGCTAGCAGCAGCATGGCAACACTTAAAAGCCACCCTCGTTGAATGGTGAGAGGCATGATGTTCATTCTTCCCTCCAGCTGCTGTCTATCCGGTTGGTGCAGTTGTAAAAGCCATTCACATTTCCACGACAGGTGGAGACGTATAAATTTCCGGATTGCTCTGCAAGCACCTTTGAATCCAGAAAAAAAAATAAGGTACCCGGAGAACTGCACGAAAAATGTGTGTGGGTAATAAAGCGCTGTATATTACTAATAAGTGTATCCGATAGTGAATCATCGTATTCAGTTAATGCATATACCCTACATTTATCGATAGCTCCCGTAAATTTTGGAGAAAGATTAAGGTTATGAGACTGTTGTGGGTAAAGTTTGAAAAACATGCTCGCGAAAACCAGCAGCATAGAACACATAAAAAAAATCTTATGATTAGTATTTAAAATTACGTTTTTTTTAAAAAGTGCGGGAACCTGTTCATGTAAAGTTTGAATGGCGATATCATTATTAAGAATGAATCCAATGCGAGGCACCGTGGTTATTGTATCGTCAGAAAAACCATAATTGTGAAATATTTTTCTAAGTTGTGAAATAAACTGATTCAGACTGTTATTTGAACCCTCCTTTCCCCAGCGATCCCATACATGCTGAAAAACCTCTTCACGCGTGATCACTTTTCCATGATTTTCAATCAGGCATTGCAGCAAACGGTTTAAAGTAGGGGTCAAAATAACTTTATCATCTGCTTTTTCTTTCAACCAGATAGCGCCATCATCCGGAGAAAAAACAACTTCTTTATTCAGGATGTGGTACATAAAGCAAGCCTCTTCTGGGATAATTTAATGTATTAAATGATTATCATTCAATCAATTAAGTCATTGGAGAAAGTAAAGCATGCCATCTTGACACAATCTGAAACCAACACTTTAAATTGAATAACAATATAATATGCTAATGTTTTACATTAACTATTGTCAATGCTTGCCGTCTTCTCCGCGCATGATGAGTTATTATTTTGCAATATAAACATGAATGTACTTAACCCAGCAAGCTTAATAGCACTTTACGTCAAAAAAGAGAGTGCCAGATTTATTACATAGAACGAGCAGGGTAAAGCTGAAACAATAAACGGCGGATGAGGCGTGAAAATCGCCAGGATAGAATTTACAGCGTCACATATTTTATACAACGCAGTTATTTATAATTTACAAGATAAAACATTAGCCAACACAATGTTATAAAATAGTTCTCACCTCGTTAATGTTCGCAACAAGAACAACCTAATGCTTGTTTAAACAATGTTTAATTTCCGATGGTAATATATACGCTATAAAACCGCACATAATTATATAATTACCACTAAACCATTTCACTCGAAATTGAAATGCAATAATTCCAAAACTGAATAAGGCCGCAGGCGGCCTTTTCAGAAAATTTATCTTAATATCCTAACGAGTAGAATGAGGGCCTGGGTATACGTTAATACGTCAACGTAATTATCACGTCATCAGCAAACTCTCCCGTCCCGGTCATGGTTTGAGCTGGAAGCTCGCCGTAGACGGTGACATTTTTCGTGCCTCCGGCATTATTGGATGTAGTTAACGTATCACCACTACTTTGATCGCCCCAGCGTTGTGTTGCACCTGCATCTTGCCAGATCCCATATCGCAGGCATTGTCCTTCCATATTACACAGCTGTCGCTGATTTCCATTGGCATGATTCCCTTTGCCCATAGCAAGTGAATAGGACATTCCGGCCGGACAGTTTATGCTTAGGGTGGCCGTTGAACGCGTTGGGTTTAACGTCGCGGCACTTGTGATGACGCCGAAGTTCAGCGGTGTGACGTATTCTATATTGCAACTTGCTCCGATAACGGCCTCTGCGTGGCTCCCCCCCTGAATTTGTTCTCCTTCCGCCGAGCCGTCTGCGCAACTTTTTAAAGACTCCTGACGGGAGGAACTGTTCCAGGAAATGCGCAGATTCATATTATAGTTGTAATAGTGTGTCGCCGGGAGGTGACTCTGTCCCGCAGGGAGGGTGGCAACGAGTGGAAAACGGCCATTCACGTTAGTATTACTTTCAGCGAGCAGTGTTTGCTGGATAAGGCTACCACTGGTAGCGGTCCCCAGCTCCTGTGAACGAGTAATTCCATTAAAGATCCGAAAAAATAAAGGGTATTGTCTGCCCTCTGTATCCCCAAGAGACAGCATCTTAAATGGAGGGGTGTCAACACTACTCAGGCAGACGTTGATATACTCTTTTGCACCATAGTCGGCCTGGCAGCTGAATTTTACATCTGTATTTGTAGAGGCCGCCTCACCGGCCGCCACCTCGCCAAAATTCATGGTTGCACCTGAAGTTATCCAGCATCCCGCCGCGGTTGCCTTTAAAGAAAGCAATAGCAGAAATAATAACGATATTCTCAATAACACACTTGTTCTCCAATATTCTGTATCGCGGAGGTTGTACGTGGCGCAGAAAGGGAGACCCGGCATGCTGTCTCACCCGTCTTCACGACCAGCTGACCAGGCTGTGGCGGGTCTTCAAGCCAGATAAATCCTTCATGTCCAACGATAGTGGCACCATGGGGTGTTGAAACCACACTACCCAGCGGCAACGGACGATGCCCGGCATCCACCAGTCTGGCCTGTACAGTCACAGCCTGATGTATATTAAAATGGGCTTTTACAACGCTGCCATTCCCCGGTCTGGCGTACATATCAGTAACAGGGGCAACGATATCTTCAGGCAGATCCAGCGGATTGATGGTGACCTTACTGTTGTGATAACGCGGTAGATCCGTCAGCAGAAGATAACCTTTGTCATCGGTCTCACCTGCCGGGCGATTTTCCAGCTTCACCGGTACATGGCCGATGCCGTTCGTCGATATCAGTGCCAGGCCCGTTCCTTGCTGGCTGTAACGCAGTGCATGTACAGTATTATCGAGTAACGTCAGACTGCCTTCGCCGGAAGCATACTGGTTTCGCTGGTTATCGCCATGTTCCAGCCCAACGTGCCACTCTCCAGAACGCCCCAGATAGCCTACATCGGCATACTTTTCGCTGCGTTCACCTTTCACAAACTGCCATGACCAGCCACCAGTCTGACCATCCGGTTGGTGACGATAGTCAAGTCGGGGCGTCTTGCGGTTGGCTTGTACAGAAAACGAATCTCTGCGGCCTAACGGTACCGTAAGCATGAGCTGAACAGAGTTTGATGACTCCTCGAATGAACGTGTAAAGCTCAGGGTTGCTGAGAGATTGTGCGGCAATGAAGCGGACCAGGACGCATTCAAATAGCGATGTTTGCTGCCCTGAATAGTTTGTTGTACCCAGCCTGCCCCCAGCGTACCGAAACCGTTAAATGAATGACTTGCCCATAACGTATTGCTGCGCTTAACGGGTAAAGCCCCGCTCATTCGGGCATTGTCGGCAAAGGTATCGTCTGTGCTAACAGTGCTGGCGGAAAGGCCGGTCCCGTTACCGTTCCACTGCCAGCCGAGTCCCCATTTAGTCCCCTGGCCGTAGGGGCTGTCACTTACCGCTACGTGCTGGCTGATAATTCCTATCCCTGGCGAGATTAACCAGTCAGTTCCCGTGCCTACGTTGTGCAGATTACGTTGTTGTTCGGTATGCACAGCCAGTGTCAGTTGGTTGCTCATGCCATACCGCCATCCGGCATCAAGCATTGGCGAAGCGGAATAATCATCCGAACGCAGCGTATAATTTTTCCGCATCCAGCCGAGATCCAGCGAACCGCTGCTGAGTCCCTCAGCCAGCATCCCGGGCGCACCATACAAATCGAGTTGAACAGTACGACGTTGACCATTGATATCGGTGATGACCACCTGGGCCTGCCCGCTTCCAGTAAAGGAGGGCAGGGTGTCCAGCAGATAATCTCCGGGTGTAACATGCTGGCTGATCTGCTTGAGGCCATCGACGTAAAGATCAATTGTTGAGGGAAGAACTGCGCTGTCACTGTATCGGCTCCGCGGTTCGGTGTTAAGTTGCGGATTGAGTTCAAAATTGCGTGCCCAGTGCAGCCCACCAAAACGTACCTGCCGGCTCCAGCTGGTGCCTGTAGTAATACTGTCCCCCAGCGCGAGAGTGGTTAATGACTTTGTGTCATCCCACTGCCAGTTCGTATCGAGACGGGTGTTAGCCCCACCTCCAGCGCGGTTTTCATCTCCTGCATGGCTTGCAAAACTGCTACTGATTACCCCCGGGAGCCCCCCAGAAGTACTTAGCGTAGTCAGGGCGTTAACACTACGTTGTCCCTGAGAGTCATTGGCATAAAGCGAGTAACCAAGTGTAAAAGCGCGTATTGGCTGCGCTTCAGGATAGGGATAAAGCAGCGTTGGCGTATCAAGAAGCAGATGTTGCCGGCTGTCGAGTGCCTTCGCATCGGCGGTGATGCTGACGTGCTGAGAAAGTACATCAAGACTTACTTTCAGACCGGGTTGTGCCGTCAGCTCAATCCATTCGCTTTGGCCATCCGGAGCGTGAAGTCCCAGTTTTTTTATGTCGGCACGACTAATCCAGAGAGAATTCCCAACCACACGACAGGCCCATAACTCCCCTCGCGGGGAGTGATTTACGGTAATTGCCAGCCATTGCTGATCAACGGCTGAAGGCTCAGCGTGGGCTGGTAGAATCAGCGGTAGCCACAGCAGACGCACGAGTGGCGATCGGATGCAACGGAATATGGCTGGCATGATGGTCATCATTGAGGTATACGCGCAAAGCGCTGAGCTTATGTTGAGAGGTTTGCTTGATTGTCAGAAGGGTGGTTTGCCCCGGAAGCACATACCCAGCAAGTCCATGAATAGAGCCAACAACGCGTTCCTCAGCTGTCAAAGCCTGAAGATTACTGAGGCGTAAGTGACGTGCTCCTGAGTTATAGCAACGAATCGTCGCTATATTCTTCGTCTGCTCACAACTGACATCATCCTGATCTGCAGGTTTTTGCTCGCGTCCGGTAATAAAGACGGGAATCGAATAACGCAGCAGGAAATGCACAGCGTTGGGATTGGATGAGCCAGAAGCCCTGTTTGGCAACTCATCGATCACCAGACGATAGCTTTGCTCCTTCACACTCGACCCGGGTTGCAGGACGATGATCCTCACCAGTTGCCGCTCGCCCGGTGAAAGAGAAGTCATAGCAGGGCTGCTGATCAACTTATCAGTTGGCCTTAAGACATCTTTATTGTCTTCCTGCGACCATTCATAGACTCGTATCTGCGCATGAATCGATGTCGCCCCGGTGTTTGTGACGTATAACGCCGTTGCCTTCTGTTGACTCTGCAGCTCAAGCGTCACAGGGGCAACCTGAAGCGTAGCGGCGGATGTATAGCGGGATAGCGGGATTAATATCACTAACCAGAAAAAGAGCAGGGAAAGAAAACGAAACATGCTTAGTACACCAGGTTCAATGTGACATCATCAGCGTATGTGCCAGCCTGGGCAGTGGTGAGCGCGCCCGCATCAATGACCCCGTACAAAGTCTCTGTTTGTCTGGAACCTGTCCCGGTATCGGTTAGCCCCTGGATACTGGTGATTTGCGCCTTTTTACCTTCGTCAGCGTAGAGTTTCCACGCAATAGTTTTTGCACCTGCCTCATTATTTTCGGGTTTTAGCCAGAAGGTTCCATTTTCGGTGGCGTCGCTGCTAGCAGCGAAAAGTGTAAAAGGAGTACCGTTGGTGCAAATGATATCGACCTGCGTACTGGCTTTTATTTCTCCTGCCTCATCCGAGCTATGTCGAGAGAAATTCAGGTCATTTGCATTAAGCGTACAGGATTTGACGACTTCAAGAGAAACATGCATTGACGCAGTCTCCGTGTTGTCTGCAGAGTTAGCGACAACAGGAAGCAGATAAATGGAACCGCATACAATAGCGGAAATAATTCTCATGATATTTTTCCTTAAGTAAACATCAGTACAATGACAACTAAATGTCGGTTGTTTAAGCCGATGACGAACATAATAAAATCCCGTCTGATTTGGCAGTTCAATATTCACTGCGCGACATTATGAAAGCAGGCAGCTTTACAAATATACCGTGGCAGAAATGCATATCTGAAAAAACACCCCCAAAATATCCCAGTCAAACCATAGGACGCGGCTGATACTATGCCTACCTAAAAGCAGGCATACAGTAAAATGGAGTTCATGCATTATTCCAGAAAAAACCCTGACCAAACTCAGCAACACTAGCACGCGCTAATGCCAAATCACTCTCCGTTTCAATACCTTCTATCAGAAGCTTATTTGTAAAATACGTGCAACACTGTGCAAGTTGAAGAAACTCATTCCGTTCTTTACGTCCATTCCAGAAGGTATATTTATCAATTTTGATGCCATCAAAGTGGATTGCACAATCAAACAATTTCCACAGAATAGTTTCAGTGACATCATCAGCCCATACTTCGCTTCCCCTCATGCGCAACGTAGCGATACACTTGCGTAATGAACAAATACGAACAGGGTCTGATTCAATCATGTTTTCAAGATCGGTGATCTCAATAACCAGTTTCTCAGGGTAAAGAGTTTCTTCACGTAGCCGTGCCAGGAAATCCGTTTCCAGCAGTAAAGAGGATGTCGCATTAAGATGATATTTCTCACCCTCTTCAGAAAACGTGGTATGACTGAGTTGGGCAAAAAAATGTTTTTTTTGCTCTGGCACGGCCATTAATCCAAAGTGCTCTTCCAGATCAACGTGCGGTTCTGCCGTAGAGAGGAGCTCCCACGCAATCACGTCTTCACTACGGAGTATCCTGATGGATTCGTATTTATAGCCAGTTAACATGATGAAAGTGCAATACTCCTGCCCGCCAAATCAGAAGCGAGAAACTCTACATTAAAGCCACTTTAATCGCATTTTATATAACAAATAACACAATATATAGGTTTATATATCGCATAAAAACTGTTTTAAAGCTTTTTATAATTTCATAACGAGTGTTTTTTAGCAGACCAAGTCTCTGTAACGGGAGATCTGCCTCCCTGACTGGACTATTTGCGCACAAATTTTGCCCGGGACTGGTAAACAATATCCCATTCTTCAAAATTTTCTATGTCCATGGCGGTCCTCAATACGTTTGAAGCTTGCGGATAATATTGAATGAAAGTTTCATATTGCCGGGATTACCACACCACGGGTATAGCCATAAAAGCGGCTCATTAAGAAATTAATTCGTGGCAAGATTTACAGTGTAAAAACATGGAGCCTGAAACTCCCTTATCCACTGAAATCTAATTAATAAGAAAATTTCTATGTTCCGGTGCTGTACTCACATGGACTGTAGGAGGGGGGGAATTATAGACTTGAGACCTGCGACAGTTGATATCTAAATACATTAATTATCGTAAACATGGTCTTATTTAGTAATGTTGAAGATATGTTCACATCAGCATTAGCAGTTAAATAAGTTCCATTGAAAATTGCCAGGATTTTTTGAAATAAAATTTAGGAAGATAACTATGTAGGATCTATCATAACCTGATCTTGTAAAGTTTAATAAGTACAACAAGAATGCTTTACTTCAGTTACTGGCAACCAGTAAAATTAAAGAGGGTTATTAAGGTGGCGGAAGTCATCTGATATCTAAAAAATTATTTAAATGAGCGATTTGTTTACAGCTACAGAGCTATGTTGATTATCATGTTAAAAATGAACGCCTGTTAATCCGTCCTAATCCTGTTATTTAATCTTACAAAGATGTCAGTTTTGACATTATTAAACAGTGTAAGTCACGAATCTTCGCATGTTCCATACCGGATCATTGTTCTCAAAGAAACGGCGGGCCTGCGCCCTGGTTAGGATAGCGGTTGCTCTGGTATTAAGTATCGCATTTTGTGGCCTGTCTCATCCTTTCAAATATAATTCACTACAAAAAAGCACCTTCACATAATAAGATTGCACATTAAACAATTTTGTAACATTTGTGTTGCGGTTGACGCCTGATAACTTTATTAATATTAATCCCTTATAATCTATAGCGCCTTGATCTATTAATAATAGGTAATGATTAGGAAAACTTATGACAACAAAACCTGCCGCTGAAGTTAATGTGGCACCAGGTCTTTTTCAAACGCTAAAAACCTTCCCGGCGACTGTCCATGCACTGCTCTTTTTTACATTTGTAGTACGGTTTAGCTATTTTATGGCATGGCCATTTATCGCAGTCATCATGACGCAGAATTACCATATGTCGCCTGTCGCTATTGGTGTGGTGATGACCAGCAGCGCCCTGATCTCAGTGGTGCTCGGTATGTATGGCGGGCAGATTTCTGACAGGTTGGGAAGGCGGATTATACTTCTGCTGGGCTGTGGGTTTTCCGCCGTGGGTTATATTACTCTGGCGCAAGCCACCGGGATGGGGCTGTTTATTACTGGCCTGATGATCATCGGAGTTTGTTTTGCGTGGGTTGATCCCCCGGTCAGAGCCCTGATGAGTGATTTGCTGGTTGATAGCCGTCGTCGCGCCCTAGCCCTTCAAATGCGTTACTACCTGATCAACGTCGCGGCAGTGTTTGGTCCACTGATAGGGATAGTCTTTGGCTTGACTTCGCAGAAGGGAACATTCCTGTTAACCGGACTAACCTATCTGCCGTTTTTTGTCTACGTGCTGCTTTTTTTTCCTGCGGGTAAACTGTCTGGCGAGCAGAAAAACAGTGCTCCAGTGATTAAACTGCATCAGGTGATAGGGATTATTGCCAGGGACAGAATTTATATTGCAGCATTGCTGTGCAGCATGTTATGCAGTGTGGTTTATATCCATTATGAAGCCGTTTTGCCTCAATACCTGATGTTGCTTGACGGCAATGCGGCGGTTAAGTTGATCACCGTAATTCTGGTTACGAATGCCTGTACTGTACTTTTATTTCAAAGTTTTATTATGCGCTTTCTGACGCAAGTCAGCCTACCCAAACGTATTCTTTTGGGGGGAATAATTTTCGCTATCTCTCAGCTCTGCTTTTTTTTCACACACTCAACGGAAATGTGGGCATGGCTAATGGGAACTGCTGTGTTCAGCATGGGGGAGGCAATTCTGATGCCAAACCTCAATATTATGCTCGATCAATTGGCACCGGTTGAGCATCGCGGAGCCTATCTTGGTGCCTCAACGTTGTCCACACTTGGCGTTGCTGTCGGGCCGTTAATGGGGGGCGCGATGCTGGCCATGACCGGGGCGGGAGTTTTTATATGTACCGCATTACTTAGTGTGCTGCTTTGTACGATTATCTGTGTCTGCAGGATCAGCATGCTTGTACGTCTCCAGGATTCATAATACTGAGAGGCACTACGTGTGGCAGGGCATTTCATCCCGCTTCAAAATATCCACCTCTCACTCTGAGCTGTTGCTTTCTGGTTCTGAATGTGGACGACAGCGGTAACGTGACACGGCGCGGGGTGCGAGGTGCTTGAGACAGATGCTGGCACCTGCATGACGAGCTATCGCTGGGTAAAGGCGGCGTCATTTTTGAAGTAAAACACGATGGTTATCAGCCTGTTCCTGAGCACGATGCCGCCGCATGGTCACCAAGCGCCCGGTACCGCAGAGCTGATGAAATGGTACGATAAGGCGCAGGTGGGTGGTGGCATATTTTCCCTGTCATTTAACCAGAGTGCGTCCGACGCTCTGAAAAGCGCGCCGGCACCGGACGCTTTACTGCATGTTGCTGAGTCTTTGCAGAAAATCCTCAACCTGCTCAGGTGTAGCCGTGTCTGCCTGGTAAAGGATATCGAACTTAACGTTCTTCAACCCGCAGAAACCAAATACACCTTCGATTATCTGCGCCTGAATAGCCGTCGAATAGCCGTGTTTATCGAATCCGGTGAGATCGCTGCCGCCGGTGGCAATCAGGCGGACGGGAACATCACGCAAGTTGCCAACAATCCTTCCGTCGTCGGCCGCTTTATACGCCCAGTTCAGGGTTAATACGCGATCGAACCAGCCTTTCAACAGCGCGGGGACCGACCACCAGTAAATGGGGAAGACAAACACCAGCATATCCGCTCGCTCGACACGTTGTTGCTCGCGCAGAATATCCGCGGGAAGTGCACTCGGGTCCCCGTGATACAAATCGAGATCGGCGCGAGACATGGCAGGATTAAAACCTTCAGCATGAAGATCAGCGATCTCAACCTGCGAACCTTTCTCGCGTAATTTCCCTGCAATGCGGGCGGCCAGCGAATGGGATAACGATGTGTCGACAGGATGAGCCGTCACGATCAGCGCATTATTTATGGCATGTGTAGCAGACATAGCGACCTCGGAATGGGGGAGAGTGGATCTTTATATTACTATTGGTAACTTAAGTGTCAATCCGCCCCCTGCGATCATTTTGTGCTGTTCGCGTAGCTCTCCAGTACGCCGGTCATAGCACCTCTGAGGGTATCTTCCGCTACATTTCGCGCAAGCACGCCGTCGCCCGCAGCGGTGCTGAGCGCGTCCGCCGCGCCAATGATGGCGGTCAGTGCAGCTTCCCCCTGAACGCCTTTCAGCACGATAAAAGGGGAAAGTGCGATGCGCAGGCAATCGGCACATTCGGCCACGCACGCCTCACGAAACGTCTGCAACGCGCGTGAGCCGGACAGCGCGGCGGCGATTGGCCCGGTTTCCGGCCCGGCGGTAATCGCACAGTCGATATAGGCAGCGCTAAAAAAACGAATTGTCTTGTCCAGGGTTTTGCTGTCCACCGCTAGCGTCTCACGGAATTTCGCTAGTTGCCGATCGCTATAGTCCTGATACAGCGCCATCAGCAGCCCTTCACGATCGCCAAAGTGATCGTAAGGGATAGGCTTTGTCACACTGGCGCGTTCGGCCAAGTAGCCCAGCGTCAGCGCCTCCGTGCCTTGCTGACGAACGATTCCGCGCGCTACCTCCAGCAGCTGCGCGCGACGATCCTCTTTTCTTAAACGCTTTACAACCATATTTTCCTCAGTTCTGTTATCTACTCATCGTAGTTTACACGTTTTTTGCACGACCGAATTGAGTATCCTCATAACCACCTATGGCGTTTTTATTGTTGATTCTGAAGACGCTGGCTTTGTCGCTGGACAGCGCCAGTGGTTTACCGTGCTTTTCCAGATAGCCCCGGGTGGCTTCAAAATAAGTGAAGGTGGATTCCGGTTTACAAAGCGGAGTTACATCAGGAGACTGATTGCGGGCCAGATTCAGGGTAACGCGACAGAAGGTGTCTGCTCTGGCGATCGGAGATGCCCAGGTGCTGCGCGGCCGTCTGAGTGATCAAACGCAGGTCGACAACATCCTGAATGATCTTGAATCGGTTAACTTCATCCAAAGTGAAAAACTCCGCTGCATGAGGCGTCATCAAAATCGCTCGATGCCGAATCTACACGACGGACATCTTAACTTAGCCCAGCCCGGACATGACAAATTTGCTGTCACAAAGTCAGTGCGCATAACAAAGATTATGTTAAATGCATAAATTTAATGATTTAAAATCAATAAATTACTAACCTTCTGAATCCTCCCTCCCTTTAGATTCTATTGCTGCAGTTTGAGGAAAAAAGTCGTTTCCTGGGTTTGCGACGCCTTAAAACCATGGTGAAGATAAAGCTTTTAGCCTCTTCAGTCCGTGCATAAACTATGATCGCACAGACGCCTATATTTTCAGCAATCCGATAACAGCGCAATACTGCATCGTGCAGTAAATCCGCACCAAGTCCTTTTCCACACAATGAGATATCGACAGCCAGGCGGGCAAGTATGGTGTCATGTTTTTCACCCTCTCTGTTTTGGCCAGTCATCGAATACAGCCACCCCCGCTGACAAACGCAGCCAGCAGATGAGCGCTGGATAATGGTTCTGGTACTGTTACACGTCCCACTGAGGTTTCCTTGTCAGGAGTTTATTGATGGCAGCGTCATAAACAACTGGCGCATCGAGTATATCGATACTTTGAGATTATTTGGCTCTGAGATTGAGTTGGACATCTGATTTCTTGAGTGCGCTCCTTATATGCGGGCAGGTAGATTTCCATAAAGTCCCGTGCAATATCCGATTTTGTCAGGAACTGCCTGAACTTGGCATGATGGGGAATGGGTGTGCTGTTTTTCTTCTTCATCAGCCCTGGCTTTGAAAAATGTCCCTGAGATGTTATCGCACTCCGCAAAAAGCTGTTATTGGCGGTTAACGGAATTGTATTCCTTCAAGGGGGGGGCGGCCCCCTTCTCTTTATTCTGGTAACTCCTGCTGCTCTGCTCCTTATTGCCAACACCCACAACACATTGCAATCTCAGGCTACAGCTCATGGAGTAATAGGTTCAATTACATATGTCATGTGTTCATGATTCATGGCATTTTTTATTGACTTTGCAAGTTTAAAAAAACAAACAATGATTTGAGATAATATAATGTATTATAAAGCATTATTTAATGTATCCTTTAAATTAAAAAAGGATATAAGTTTATGAGTTACTCATATATAGTTAAATCATCAACGTACTTACCAAAAAAATATAGCACAACTGAAATAATGGACATGCTTTATAAAGATGAAGACATAAAAAAATTAGCTCGTAGGTTTTCTGCGTCTACGGGGATTGACAACAGATTCATATCAATTGAATTAGAAAATTTCCCCAACAAGAAACTATTGGCCAGGGAATCACCTATTGAATGGCTATCCTTGCTTTACAATGATCTTTTCGAAAGCAAACATGCTGATTTCATATCTTTATCATATAACATGAGTTCCCATGAAAATTTTGTCCCAACGATTTCTAGTCAGCTGTGTTCTGAATTAGGATTAACACAGATGATGCCCCCCCCCCCCCCGAAGAGCACCTTTTTATGGGATGTGCTTCCGCTATTTTCTCTATAAAATCAGCAGTTAAACATTGTAATAATTATAAAAAGGATATAGCTTTTGTTGCATCTTATGAACAGTCATCTTGGTTATTCGATCCTGAAAATGAACGGAATTCTGATGATTTTATTCCCTCACTGAGAGGACACTCGTTGTTCGGTGACGGTGCCGCGGGTTTACTCATTGCTGGTGAAGAAATAGCAGGTGAATTTGAAAGTAAATTATTAATAATTGATACTCAATTATCCTTTTCACCTGGGAATTGCATAGGGATGAAAGGGGGGAGATTTTTAGTAGGTGAAAGTGTAGGCACCATCATGCCTAATATGGTTTCAAAAAAAGTGATACTTCCTTTACTAAAAAAGAATAATCTGAAAATATCTGACGTGGATGAATGGTCGATTCATCAAGGAAGTCACCTAGTCCTTGATGAGTTTAAAAGAAAAGAAAAACTGGGATTAACTGATGTGCAATTAAAAAAATCACATGATATATTTTCAAAAATAGGCAATGTGAGTTCGCCAAGTTGTCTTTTTGTTCTTAATGACTGGTTAAAAGAAAAAAATAATACAAAAGGTAAATTTGGTTTGATTGTCGGCTTTGGCGCAGGATACTATATGGGGGCCGTTTTATATAAACGTGTATGATAAGCAATAGGGGGCACCCTATTGCTATAACCATTTTTGTTAAAATACCGCATCGAATAATTTGCGAGGGAAATTATATGGCAAGGAGACAGATTCCTTCTCTGTCTGAGAGAGAATCATTACTGTCATTACCATACGATGAGTTAACGCTGACCCGAATGGCTTTGATTGAGCATGAGATAGCGCTTATCAGCACTCACCTTATACCTGCCAGCCGTTTTGACTTTGCCGCCCTTCTTTGCAATCTGCAAAAATATCGGCTTTGCCCGGATAAAAAAATCACACCTTCTGATGCGCTGCTGAAGAATATCGCCAGCATGCGGGGATTTCTGGCCTGCTTACCTTTACTGTAGAGATGATACGTGGGTTACGGTGGCGCAAGTCTGGATTCGAAATTATTTTTTTGGTCCTCAACCTCCTCTTTGAGTTCACGCAAAGGAATGAAATAGTCACTGCCATTATCATGGTTTCTTAAGCACTCATCTAGCTTGCACTCAAGATAGTATAATTCCGCCGTTCCCAATTTACTGAGGTGAGACAGGGTTAGTACAAAAATAATGTCTGAAACTTCTTTAAAACCGTATGCCATGAGCATGCTTATAATCTTTGATTTATCTCGCATAACAATAACCTTTCTCATTAGTTAGAAATAATAAAGGATAAAAAGGTGTGTTTGTAATCAGAACATTCATCTCGTATCGTTTAAACGCTGAGAAGAATATGATCCCCAGTGATAAAATGGCACGTAATATTAATAATTATATATTTTTTAGCATAATACTCTGATTACAACTCAAATATTATATTTTTTATCTGCAAAATGGGCGTTGCACATTAGCCTGATTAAAATTCATGTGCCTGAATGATGTGCCCTGCCTGAAACTTCAACACAGTGATTGTTGCTCGGCTTGTTTCATTGTGTTTTTGATAGTGATATTATCTGGCAGTCTTATGCCTTTACTTTTTTCTATACTCTTTTTTTTCAATGGTGGACTTACCATGAATTACGCGATCAACAATTCATGTTTATTTAACCCAGAGGATCGACTCCTGTCGTCTCCTGATAATTCAGTCGATCCAATTGTTCTTAGCAAGTATGCGTCAAAAGCTTTGCTTACACTTGTTATCAGTTCGCAGGAAGTGGTTCCTCGGGAAAGGCTGTTTTCTGTTATATGGGCTGATGATAGAAGTTTCGCATCTAATGCAAGCCTGAATAATTACATCAGCGAGATCAGAAAGGCGCTCCAGCATTTCGATGAGGACGATATTATCGAAACGATTCCAAGACTTGGTTTTAAGTTTAGAGGAGTGGTAAAAAACATACCCCGGAATACAAAAGAGCCGGAGATAAAGGGTGCGGATAATGAAACGCATCATCAAAAAAAAATTCCCCGCGCCAGGATTATACGCGCGATTACAGTCATAATGGTACCATTCGTTATAGCAGCGCTCTTTTTTTCCAACAATAATTCCACGCTGGATAGTGACTATCTGTTCACCATCGATAAATGCGACATTTATTTGCTTACATGGAGTAATGATGAGAAGGAAAGTCAGCAATATATAAATAGCGCCATCAACAAACAAGGAATAAACTGCAAATCTTCCCCTAGAGATATTTTCTTTAGTGAGGGGAACAGGTATAACCATGCTTATAAAACTCAGATAATCACTGTGTGCGATAAAGAAAACGATGATCAATATGCTGAGTGTGTTAATTTAAAAAAGGCATCAAGTAATGATGAAAATGAATAAATTTTTTTATGGCACCTTATTGCTAGCCCTGCTCACTCTCTTTTTTTGTTGTATGATTATTTTTTATTATAATTCAGCCCCTGCTCCCAAGTGCCATGCAAATATTCGTTATAACATAATCGATGGCGGGAAGGAGATTAAGTCAAATATATCCATAGACATTTTTTTTAAGGCTGGGTATGCCAGTGTTACAGGTGGTATTCAGCTTGATAATACTTTGCACCATGTTCGGAGAGATCTTTACTTCGAAAAGGAGAATCATTCGGGCGCTACCATTTTGACAAAAGAAATCATTCTTCCGGGTGATAATATCAGCAATGAACTCTGGGAGCATTTTTTTATTCCGAGACCGTATAATACGCCTTTCTTTTCACATATCGAAAAACTTACCGGTAACCTGTATTATGTTGGCTTAGCTTCTTCACCATATTTTATTTGTGTCGATTCGGACTGACGCCAATATTTTTAATGAACTGGCGTCATAACCTGATGTGTATGGCGTCGGTTATTATCTACGTGAAGACAGAGTATACCCGGCCAGTTATTATCGAGAGAAGAACAGTTTTAATTTTCATGATGGTCCTTACAGTTCTTTTTAATGCTGTTATGCTTTCCCTGTTAAAACGGTGATACCGCCCGTTGTATTTCCACCGTGGGGTATTTTTTCCTCGACCGCAATACTGGCAGACTGATTGGGCTCAATCACACCCGTCCAACCGGTACAGATTACGCTCCCCAGCTGAGCTTTCACCCTTACCACTTCGATATTATTGATTTTCAATATCTGCCTCGCATACGCTTTTGTGCCCTGCCCGATAGTAAGTAACACAGGAATAACGATAAAGCGAAGATAAGATACTTCCGGAAGGGAAAAATGCCCTTGCTCTTAATGTAATAAATCTCAGTGACATCCATAACTTGCCCTCAGGTTATTAATTAATGCTCTACCCCTGTGTTTTGACAGAATTATTGTATCCAACAACACCGCGCATAAAATCAATATTCCGTCAACAGCACAAGGGTCATTACGCCACTACAGGAAATACTCTCTTAATTTTATAATTTTGTGAGGTTACGCAAAATTTATCTTCGCAAGTTTCAACCGTTCTAAAATTTTCGGCCTAATCATCAGAGGCCTTCTCTTATTCTTATACACACGTTGTGGCAACGATATCCCCCGAATCTGTGGATATCTTCACTCCGGTTCTGATAAGCCGGATTACCGGTCTGGTTCATCTCTTTCCTTCGTTATGCCCGGGTAATTCTGTAGCCCCTCCTCTTCCTTCGCCCGGGCCTGCCTTCCCGGATGTCGCTCAGACAAAGTCTGCCTTCCCTTCTCAAACTCGGGCTCCGGATACTGAAGATGATGTAACGGGCTTACCTCTCGGGTCGTAAACGCGACGACAGACCGGCTGTAATCACGAGCTTCCTTCTGCTGGCGTAATACTTCTGCGATTACCGCCTCGTCCATATTAAGTCTGTCGTTCATTCTGAGGCGGGACGTCTCAGCGAACGGTGGAACCGCCATCTCCGGACTTTCTCGGGCGTAAATATCCTTAACAGTTCCTCCTGTCACACGCCGGACAATCAAATCCTGCAGCGTAGCCTTCGGCGCTCTGACGATAACCCCCTCTTCCGGGTATGACTTCGCGAGGATCAGACCGTGACTGACTGAATCCGCCTCCCGCGTTTTCCCGCTGAAGCTCCGCTGTATCAGCGTAAACCCGGCTTCGTTCTCCCCCAGACAGTGCCACTCACCAGACAACCGTCGTAACCGTCCGTTCTCATCACGTTCACCCTGACAGAGCATGATTGCCTCCAGTTTTCCGGCGGGACCCAACACCGGCAAGGCGATATGAGGAGAGGGATATTTTTTTCCTGTCGGGATAATTCTGGCCTCCCGGCATACGCCAGGCAGCTCCTGTATGAGACGATCGCAGGCCATTTTATTCAGCGGTTTTGCCCCCTTCCACAGACGCCGGGCCAGCGCCGTCATTCGCTCGTTTTCGCTCAAGAGAACATCATGTGCGGTTGGTCGGTCTGACGATCCGGCAACCCGTTCCAGCCATCTGCCGAGGTTGTCGGTATAAATCTGAACGTGCTCTTTAGCCCGGGAGAGCGCGACATAGGTCTCACGAAGCGTGGCGAGAGACGCGCGCGCGCCCTCTGCGCCTGCCAGAACAATGACATATCTGGCGCTCGCGCCCTGTGCCTTGTGTGTCGTGCCGGCGTAGCCATAATCAAGATGCCGGTCCGCCATCTCCTGACCTGGTTTCAGTATCCGGGTGATCTCACCGCGGGTCAGGTGAATTTCGCCGGTTTCGACGACTGCAGACACCCGCCAGTTTTCGCCAGCGGTACGTCCCCGCTCGCGATCGGAACGAGAAAAGGTCACACACTCGCCAACAGAAATGGCTATCTGGCGAGACGTAAAAATAGCCACGTCGCGAAGGCTGCTTTCAAAGGCAGAGAATAACTGTACCTGTCCTGTGTCATCCACCAGCTCCACTATTCCGCCTGTCTGGCTGTCTTTTCTGACGTGAATTTCGTAGTAACGGTCGTTAATCAGCGCCGTCTTGCCGGCATGTTCAGCCATTCCGTGCACGGATTTGAGCCGATCGCTGTGCGTTTTCTCTCTGTCCAGAACCGTAATAACCGTTTCCGTCCCCAGCTTGCCGCGGGCCTGCAATCGCTGATGAATGGCAACATTCACTGCATTTTTATCAGCATTTGTCTGGGTGACAATGAGGGTGGATGCTCTGCCTTCTGCCGTCCGTCCCGTAAAATCCGCCACTACCGCGGCCAGGACACGATCGCCTTCCTCTTTTTTCTGATCTGCCGTCTGTGGCAGTGCTATCACGGCCCCGGCAGGTTTCCACTGGTCAGGCTCACGCGGAACGGTATCTGGATCCTGTTGACGAATAATATCCAGTGCTGCGGGTACACAACGGTTCGTCAGTGCATAAATCGCAGGCCGCAGAGAGGGTACCTGACGAACGATATCCTTCATGATCGCCGTATCGAGGGGGCTCCGCTCCTGTAATAACGTAAAAGGCGCGCCATGCGCAACCGAGAGCAGTTGGTCGCGATCGCCACACAATACGGCTCGTCCTCCGCCGTTCGCAATATGCTGCATGCATTCGGCAAAATCCCGGTTCCCGACCATCGAACACTCATCCATCAGAAAAAGAGTCTGCCGAAAATCCGGAGACGCCCCTGACTGAATCTCACGTTCCGTCTCCATCAGAAAACTGGCCAGAGTCTGTGCTTTTATGCCGCACAGCACCATTTCTCCCACGGCCCGGTGCGTGGGGGCCAGTCCGATTACCTCTGGCCGCCCCGGTGCCGGTAGGGTCTCAAGCGCTGTGAGGACCGCCTTCATCTGGGTTGTCTTTCCCACCCCGGCATAGCCCTGAACGGCCACGAAACGATCGGCACTTTCAAGGATCAGCCGGGACGCGTGGCGCTGGCCGTCCGTGAGTCCTGCCGGAAGGATCACCGTGCCCGGCGCTATCAGAGGCGGTTGCGTGCCTAGCCCCTCCGCCACAAGCCGGATAATGCGCTTCTCGGCCTCGTATGTTTCGGCCATCACATAGCGCTGCAGCACTGCCCCCTGCGCCCCGGGTACAGGGATCAGCTCGCCGGTGCGGATCTGCCGGCGTAGTTCTCTGTCCACGGTCTCTTTGCCAAGAGAGGGGTGAAGCGGCAGTGCATTTGCGAGTACGTCCATGCGGTTAAAAAATACATTGCTGCCCTGCGTCAGGCTGACGGCCTGTCTGACTGCTTTTTCCGTGACGCTCATTAATGCGTCCCGCCGGGTATCCAGGGCGGTCGCCAGCTCGTCTTCGTTCTGTTTTACCTCAGAAAGCACGGTTCTGGGGCCTGAAAAGCGTGACAGCCGCCGCCGGGCATCGTCCGGGGTAAGTGACGTAAAGATGAGAATGCGGTGTCCGCTACGGGCCAGCGTGCCAAGCATTCTGCCCGTCATTTCGCGACCTGCGACGGCGGCAAGGACAACCCCCTTTTCCTGCACGCAGCCTCCCGGCGGAGTGACATAGCCATAACCCGCTTTTAATGGTTCATGCAGGGAAATGACCCGGTCTTTGCCGCGATGTCTCACCGTCAGGCTCGCGTCGTTTATCGTTTTTACCGTGACACTGTCACGTGAACCTGTTTTTCCCTGCCGGGCGAACCAGATGAGTTTTTCTCCCTCTGCGACCTCAATCGTGTGCGGTTGATACAACCCCCAGTCGGCATTAATCTGGCTTAACTTCACGCCTGTTTTATGGCCTGCATCATCCTGTAACCTCAGACACCGTGTTTCGGGACTGACTCTGTCGATGATGTAGCGCACCACCGAGCGTTTTTCGGGTTCCCGGTATTCCAGCACCATCCCTTCCCGGTAAGTATCCAGTTGACGGCGATTTTTACGGTCCAGCCATACAGGAAGCAGTGTATCGACCCTGACCGTTCTGTTACCGAGGCATCCTCGTTCAAATAACGCCTGGCGGATCCTGGCGGTCAGGGCGGCCTGCTCGCGGGGTCCACTGACCTGCGCGGCCACGGTTTCACCTCTTCTGAAATAACCCGCATACTCCTCCGCCAGTAAGGCATAACGTTGAATCTTATCCGCCTCGCTCTTCACAGCATAACTGACCGGCGCCGATGTCCCGTGCAGCCTGACCACACCGGCCTCTTCCAGGATCTGAAGCGCATTGCCGGTTCCCTGCCTGCCGCTGCTGTCGATCATCAGGAGCTGAGACTGTGTGCGCAATGCGGTATCCATCACGGTTACTGTGTCCCGGAGGGAAAGGGTTTCCGCGCCGGCGACAACCCAGGTGGCCTTCTCCGGCAGTTCAGCCTGAGAAAGCCTGTTGAGGGTCAGCACCGTTCCTGACCCGAGCGATTCTTTTTTCAGGAACCGCGCAACGGCCCTATCACTGGGCAGAACACGAAATGCGCGCCCCTGCGATCTGGCAAGGTCAGCGGCCGCCAGAACCGTTTGACTCAGGTTTTGCATCCCGCCGGCCAGACTGATAATGGCGATGGGTAGCCTCCCGTCCGTCAGTGATGTCGGCAATACGTCCGACGCACATCGCGTTCGTGCCATTCCGGGCACGGATTCATTTCGTATCCGGCGCGCCAGGTCCTGCAGGCTGAGTTCATCCAGAAGATGGAGCGAAGACGTAAACAGGCCTTTCTCACGATCGAGGGGGATAAGCAGTTGTGCACTGATTGCCTCTTCAATGGCCTGTCGGGCCAGCAAGGCTATATGCGATCGGGCATCAAGATTATTCAGGCTTCGGTTCAGCACGTCGGAGTACGTAAAGCGGGTGCGTTTCTCACTGAGCAACGATATGGCATCTCTCACAGCCTGGCGAACATCGGCAGGCAGGATCTGCGTCTCCGCGAGGCTTTCGCGCTTCCGCCTGCTTCGTTCAGCCGCCGCCTTCAGCAGCGTCGGGTATGTAAAGCCATTCTGTTCCAGTCGTTGCTTCCAGTCTGCCAGCAGCATCGACCGGTCCGGCAATCCCTGTTTTTGCTGTCGGGTTGCCAGGGCTGCGATATCGCGTGTCTTCAGGGGGGCATCCTCACCCACCGCAGCCCGTATACGTTCAGTGCGCCTTGAAAATAAGTCCACTGGCACGCCTTCAATTTCCCACAGTCCATTTTTGCCTGTAATGACCGTTTCGAAGCCCATCGCTTCAATACGCTGACGGAGTTCATGGCGATAAATTTTTCCAAGGGCCACCTGGAGGGCGAAGAGGGTTTCAATGAAACCACTTTTCCCGGCCTTATCGCTGGAAAGTGTTCTCCACCGTCCCTGATATTCCGTGATGTTAAGCAGAATGAGATGTGTGTGGAGATGGGGATCGAGCTCCCGTGACGTATCATGATGAAACGCAGCGGCCAGAATTTTTCCGGTCATAACGGTCTGCTTCACACCGTCACGCATTATTCGTGTTGTGGCGAGGTGTTCAATTTCGTTCATCGCTACGCTGACCGCCTGCTGGTGTGCCTCCAGAAAGCGTCGATCGCCCATGACCAGCCCGAGCACGGAGACGCTTTTTGGTGCAGACAGTGTCAGATCGTAGCCGGGCCGATGGATATTTTTTCCGCCAGACATTCTTGCCAGACTGATCGCTCCCGGGAAATAGCCCGCGAGCGCGCGGTCAAAATCGTGGGGTTGTACGCCCCCCTGCAGACCCATCGTCTGCGCAAGCGTCCCCATCCAGCAGGAGGCCTTTTCGCCCAGAAAATAGTAATTGTCCCCGGCGAGGTAATAATCCGCACCGCCGCTGGCGACCGGGGCGATCGTCAGCATTACCAGTCATCTCCGGGCGGGGTGTTACCCGAGCGGGAATGTGTAAGAAGTTGTTGCTCGCTTGCACGAAGTGCATGCCCCGCTGGCAAGCTCGTGCGTTCCTGCTCCGGTCTTCTCCCTCTTTCCCCGGTCATCTTCTCGACAATCAGGCCTTCCGGCACCGCCTGCTTTCCGACGGCATCGTCTGCTGATGCCGGATGGTCAGCACCACAGGTACAGTCTGCGGTGACGGCTTCTCCCGGATCGTCCTCCAGCGACGCGAGCAGCCGCATCACACGTTCATTCTCCAGGTCCCGGGAGCGGATTTCCGCGTCTATTTCCTGATCGAGGCTGTCGTTGAGCTCGCGCGGAAGAAATTCAGGAGCGATGATATCAAGATCTTCAAAGCGCATGTTCATTCGCACTACCGGGTATTGCCCGGGCAGTGTCACAAAGCAGCTTAAATCAGGCAGGGACTGTATATCCGAATAGTTAACGAGATACCGATCTTCTTCCTGCTTACTGAATGAAACTCCGTCACGTACCGTATCAGCCCCGTAGCTGTACTGCTCACTGAAGATGCGGGCGCGTCGCTGACCCAGCTGACGCATGACGTAGCTGGCCACACCTTCATCCGGTGAACGGAAAAAAAAGCGCGTATTGAGCAGGTCCATCATTGCGTCGGCAAAGTCCTTTCCATACGTGAAATCGAGCTGGGGTTTGTTCTGGAACCCCAGGACGAAGCAGCCACCAAATTTACGGGCTTCCGACAGGACCAACGGCAACTCAGGAAGTTTATGCAGGGAGGTGAGTTCATCAAAAATAAACCACACCCGACGGTTCGAGTTTTCCCCCATTTCCAGCAGACAGTTTGCGGCCTGAGCCAGCCACATGGAGATCAGGGGTTTGAGCGACGTGTGTTGTCGGGCGTTTGATGTGATCCACAGCCAGCCACGAGGCTGTCCGGGTTCATTTACCCGTGTCATCCATTCCCGGATAGCAAAACGCGGCCTGCCGGTGTGTTCAATTCCCTGCATATACCGCAGTGCCTTCACATAATTCGTCAGAACACCGCGTATGGAGATCGCCGTTTTCTCCACCTTTTCCTCCATCAGATTAGAGGCTTCTGTTCCCGCAACGTATTCGCGCAACGCCTCCAGATTGATGGCCAGCAGGGTGCGCAGCAAACAGTTATAGGTCCGCTGAGGGTCGTTTTTCAGACGAGCAGAGACCGCAGTAAAAATCGTACGGGCAGCACCGGTCCAGAAGGGATCTTCCCGCGTACCCTGCGGGATCAACGTATTGGCGATGGAATCGTAATCCGGCGTGGACTGGCACTCCAGCCAGAGATCCCAGTACTCGCAGCGCCTGTCGAGCGGATTCAGTAATCTGTCTGTCGTCGGGTTATAGTGACGTTTTACGAGTGAGCACCCTTTGTCATACACCACCACCATATCCCCGCGCGCCCGCAGCTGGCGGAGCAATTTATTCAGCGCATTCGATTTTCCGGACCCGGGCGTACCGTGCAGGAGCAGATTTTTTAGTTCGCTGTCGCGAACCAGACTCAGTTGATCAATATGCAGCGTCGACGCGTTTCCCGACTGATGCAGCATGCGCGTCACCGATTTCACATTTTCCGTTAACGTCCGCCCACCGGTCTGAACATCCTGTGCCTGGTTCGCCCCAAGCCGTTTAAGCCAGTAATAGACGCCATAGCCTGCCACCAGCACCACGAGACTGGCGAGTAACACGGCGATTCCCAGCTCCTGCATAACCAGCTGGCCGGCATAGGTCATATAGGGATCTTTCAGGATCGCACCGGACGTGAAGTGCAATATCTGGCCCTCGTACCTGACGGCATAAACAGGTGGAACCCTAAACAGGGCGTGCTCCCCCTTCGCGGTAACGGATAACCACCAGTACAACGCGCCGTTGCAGATCTCCTGCCAGGGAACCCGCAACCAGAAAATAAATGGCACGAGCAGAATAAAAAGATTACACAGCCAGAAAGTGATACGCCGGTTAACCTGCATAAACATATTCAGCATATAGCTGAAGACCTGCCCCCCCTGCGTTATATGTTTGGTTACACTCATCTCTCCTCCCGAAATATATCCAGTCTTGTCAGTGTTCCTGCAGGCGAGAATTCCCGGCATATTCGCTGCCTGGCCGGGCAAAAACAAACCGTGGCGGAACCGAAACAGGCATACACGATGCCCGGAGAAAAACGCGGTAATATGAAAACGGAAGACTCTTCTGTCTCACGTTTATGGATCCGGCTGACAGGATGAGGCGACAGCTCACCTTTTTGGGTTGGGTTTTCCGGGCCTGTGCTGACTCTCAGTGCGGATCAGGGAAAGTGAGTGCCCGCTCACGTCAGGATGCTAAATATTCGAATGTCAGGGCAACCTGTTCAGTGAAAGCCATCTCAGCATTTATCGCGGACCGGGAGATGTTTCTGGCTGATATACAGTGATTTTAAATCCGGGCGATCACGACGGAGTAAGAGCACTCTTTCAGGAAAACCGAGAGGATGTCATCCGGTATGACGTCGTCATGGACAGTTTATTAATGCTGAATACCCGTAAGGGTTACCCGGCGTGGTTATTTTCGCCTTTGGTCTCATTTAATGTGTCTGGCGCAGAAGATACCTCTTGACGGGCCATTTCCTTTTTTCTTGCTTCATCAAATTCTGTATTCCCGGTCTGATAGGCCTCAGACAGATGAGCCGCGTCAGTCGTTATTTCTGCCTGCCTGGCATTAATAGTCTTCTGGGCAGCCTCAAATGATGTCCGGGATCCATGATTGTGCTCAGTAACGTCAGCCTCCAGACTGCCATCGTCGCGGGCACCCCCAACCGCGGCTGCCTGAAGGATCTCATGCTGGCGCGTGTTGAAATCACGCCTGATTTTCTGCGGGGGCACGCCGGTCGGCGCGGATGAACCCGCCTCTTGTGTCGTTAGCTGCTGCCCCTTCCGGTATGCGGCTTCAAGTTGGGGCATCATTCTGTCCTGCACAAATTGCGCGGCAAGCTGTTCGCGTATTTCACGTGCCTCTGGTGAGGAAACATCGGTCAGAATCGCATCGGCATCCGGCACCCTCTGCTTCACGTACTCCACAAATTCCTGCGTGGCATGGCTGCGTATCGCCGCACTGTGATTTTCTACAAAGCTTGCGAGCCGGGCAGACTCCAGAGACCGGGTTTGTGTGTCGCTGAGCTGGGTTGCCTGAGTGCGAATGTCACTGAACGTCGCGGCCATCTGGTTGACCAGTGAACCGGAAGCATTTTCTGTGTGGCTGCTGTTATCGGTGACGCGGTGGCTGGTGATGACATCCATACCGTGGCGTATATCCCTCAGATCCTGAACGCTGAAATCCTGTGACTGACCCTGGCGATGGTTGATATCGCTGCTGACGCCATGGCTGGTTCCGCGTTGCCCGCTGGCATCCACTCGGGTATGCATATCCGCGCCTGCACTCACCCCGGTGCCGAGACGGGCCAGTTTGCCAAAAATCTCATCCCCGGAGTCAATTTTCGCGTACGCCCCCGCCCCGGCACTGAGTACGAGATGCTGACTTTTCTCCATTGCCGCCCGGAGGGCTTCCGACTCGCTGACGTGATTGTCGCGAGCATAGCGTGAGACCACACTCTGAAGCTGGCTGATCGCCTGCGCATCACTGGTACTGACGCTCTGGTCTGTCCCCTGGCTGACAGTATCGCTGTGACCACGCTGACGTGCCCACTGCGACAACTGTGATACCCCTGAGTTAATCGTTTGTCCCAGCGAGGTCGTCAGATTGTGCAACTGCCCCTGCGCCTCACGCTCCTGGCGCTGAAATCCACTCACCGCAGCGCGATCCAGCTGAATATCGACAGGCAGACGCGATATCGCGGTACTGGTATCGTAGACTGCACTGCCGTCCGGGGTCTGGCTGGCCATCGCGCCATTTGCCAGCTGCGTGGTCGCCATCCCGCTGCGTCGGGCATAGTTCGTATCCCATTTATTTCCCGCCACATTATCCGTTTGCAGATTATTGAATGCCCATACGCCGTCACCGGCACGCGCGGCTTCAGATGAGGCGGTGCTGTTCATGGCCGTCCCCAGGTAATTGCCCGCCTGTGATACGACGCTGCCCAGCCCTTTGACCAGCCCCATAGCCAGAAACGGGATAGACAGCGACAGCCAGCCGGCAATGGCACCGATATCAGCATGAGTCTGCTGAATAACGGACAGATTTGCCAGGCAGAAACTGAGGGTGTGTGTCTTACTGGTCAGCCATGCACTGACGGCATAGTTCAGGATGGCAAACATAGGACCCCAGGCCTGGAGATAAATCAGGGTGAAGAGAAACCCTTTTAGAACCTGAAGCGTCAGAGAATGAAGGGTCGCCAGCAGAATAATCACCGGAAAGAGGCCGATCACCATCGCCAGCAGGACGGTGTTCATCAGCGGCAGATACGTCGTGGCGAGACTGCCGGAGGTAATCTGACTCAGACGCATTTTGGCGTAGGATGACTGCGTGGCGAGGTTAATCAGCCCGGCGGCATCCCCGTTATGCGCGCTGTAGGTTGAAATACCCTGTTTAAGGCCATTCATCACCACCGCAGACCGCATGATCTGACTCGCCGTTGCCCCCCCGCTGTAATAGTAATTGTAGCTGTCTGCCATCAGCGTACCGAACAGGGCGCTGCTGTTCGCTCTGGCGCCGGTAATCCGGGAAACGTAATACTCCCAGGTTTTACCGCCTGACAGGGTATCGGCATTCAACTGGGGTTTCAGCACACGACTGGCCAGCTCCTCACAGGTCCAGAAACCTTCCCGGTTTGCGAGTGTATTACCCGCAGGCACCATCACGCCGCGCAATGGGCTGGGCTGGCTGAAAATGAGCGCATAGGGATCTGTGCTCGTCATGAGCGCCTGAAAGGAGTACTTGTGGTTAAGCAATATGTCACCCACCACGCAGTTTCGGACATACGCTGTAAACAGTTCCGCCAGGTCACCGTTGCGGAACATGAAATCCGTGGCCGCTCCCACCAGATTTGCGCCAAACAACATGCCGGTTTTACTGTACGTCACCGAATCCGGGACGTGGTATACCGTCTCAAACGCCTCTGTCAGTGCCGTCCCCAGAGTTGTGATAAATTTTGCGGGTGCGGCCAGCCCGAGCGGGACATGCTCAACGGTATGAATACTGGAGGCATCCGTACGATCGATGATTTGTACCGTGCGTTTAGGGACCATCAGAATGCTGGTCAACAGGATAAACGCCGCCAGAAATTTAATGACCTCCAGCGGATCCTGCCCCCGGAGATAGAAGGAGAATAACACCATCGCGGACATCAGCGCGGCGATCCGAAACATGGAGGACCACTCTGTGGTGCCCATCAGCGTCGCGACGCCGTTAAAAACAGTCCCGAGGAACTCTCCTCCGGTCAGGACATAGACCGTATCCATCAGAGTCCCCCCTGATTCCCGGTGAAACGATAGTTCTGCTGATAGCGTTCCAGCAGCTGACTGGACGTTGCCTGCCGCAGGTAGTTCATTTGCCGGTCCAGGTCGATGAGCGCATCGGCTTTGGTCTGTACCTGTTGCTGAAGGGCCTCCACCTGGGCCGAGGCTTCGCTGACATTTTTACGCAATGCCACCATCTGGGGGTCGGGATAGTTTCTGCTGCTCATCTGCATTCTGGCCTGATCGACAAGCTCTTTCAGGTACTGCAGAAGCATGTCATAGGCTATGTAGTCTGACAGTCTGGACAGCATATTCACATTGAGATCCAGCTGCATAGGATCGATGAGGTAGCGCAATACCGGCACTGAGGTGCTCTGGATGAACCCCTTTTCTGTCTCCGTCAGTCCTTCATCCGTGCGCAATTTGTCGCGGATCCCCGCAATCAGGGTTTCGACCTTTCTGACCAGCGCATTGTTTGCACTGACCGTGACGTACCCTGTCTTCGTTTTCAGACAGTCACCCTGCGAAACACACCGCTGGATCTGAACGCCGCCGCCATACATAAGCGCCCGAATCAGGTCAGGATGATCGACCAGAGGAACCAGCACAGAAGGCGTCCCGTTACCATCGTAAATGAGGGTCCCGGTCAGATTCATCACCAGCTCCTTCAGCTCAGGATCGTCGCCGAACATGGCATTGCTGCTGAGAATTTCCCACATCAGATTTTTACTGCGTAGAACCTGATCTTTCTCCTGGGGGCTCGCGTTATTCATGACGTGGCCCATCTCTCCGCCTACGGTGCATCCCTGACGGGAGGCCGCCCAGTCTGCAAATAAATTATGATCGCCGGCGATATCCTGGCAGACCTTCTGTTGCGACACCTGTGTGCGTGGCCAGAGGCCGCCGATGATTCCCTGTGCTGCCTGGCAGCTGGAGATATTCATACTGTTGAGGTCCGTTGCGATCTTTTGCAGATAGTCTTTGGCGTCTTTGAGTTCCGGAGCCACCGTCTGCAAGGCAAGATCGAAAAAATACCCCTGCGAATTGGCCATCAGGTTTTTCACAAATTGCTGCAGCTGATCGCTGTTAATGAAGGAAAATGCACCGAGGTAAGCATCAATCCCGCCACACCCCGCCGTCAGTGATGGCGGAGACAATGACATCACCTGAATCTGTTTGACCTGGTTACGCAAAAACAGATTCCCTCCCGTGACATAGCCTGCGGCCTGACCCTGCCAGGCTGCAGCCCCGGTTGCATTTCCCTCAAACCCCAGTTTATTGAAGAACGTATTCAGGTCACTGTCCACGCTGGCAAAGGCGGAAGCGCTCGCGGCAACGATCAGTGATCCAGCGAGAAAAATTTTCAACATGATGGTTATCTCTGGTGCATGAGAATCGACGATGGCATAGCGAAGCATGGCCACAGGACGTAAAGGCAACGCTTAAATCCGCTATCGATAAGGGATAAGCGCGATCGGTTAGTCCGGCGAAGCGTTGAGGATCTGAGTAATACGCTGTTTTACTGCAGGCATGTCTGCTATGCCGAGCGCCAGCGGCCAGGCCTGAAGGGTATTCACGTTCACAAGGAATGTCGCCGGCGTCACGACGGGTTGTCGGACGCCATAGAATGCCTCAATCACCGTCTGCGGAGCCGGAATAGCCCGGGGAAAACTGGCATCTCCGAGACCGTCCAGGGTATACGGGAATACTTTGAGTCCGGTTTGCAGGGACAGCTGCGCCAGTTGCGGATCGAACTGCTGACAGAAGTGGCACCTTCCCTGCATGAACAACACAATCTGGTAGTCCCTCTGAAGAGGCTGAGAATGGAGAGCATCAGGCGGTGGACCTTGACCCTCATCACGGTAGCGTATGACGTCAGGGCTGAGGGGAAGTACGCTCCGCTGCGCGGATTCGGCGTTTCCTGCCTCCAGCATCCGTCGCCCATCCCGTGTAGCGGCATGGAGACAACATGCGCCACTTGTCAGGATCAGGAGGGCCATTTTGCCCCATCGGAATAACACCATTCACCTCCTTTCTGTTCCAGAGAGTGTTCAGTACTGTGCCTTGAAGTCTGTTGCCACATCGAGAAAACGTCGGGCGAGATCGTCCTGCGTCATAAAACCGTATACCAGCGGCTGAACATGCCCCTTCTTTGGGTCAACCAGCAGGACGGCGGGAAGATAACTGACCCCCAGACGACGCGCTTGTCCACTGTCCGCTCGCGTCTGAGGGAGCGACTCGCTGCGCGTGCCATCCACACTCACCGGGATAAGCGACAAGCCATACTGCGTGGCAAATTCTTTCACGCTGGCGGCCATGAGGCTGTCGATCTGATTATGCCCGCGATAAAACAGAAAAAGCCCGTAGCGCTGACCCAGCGAATGGATGGCCATTCTTTGCCTCTGGTGACTCTCATTTTGCTGCAGAGTGGCCGTGCGGTTATAGCGACTGTGCTCAAGGTTGTAATCCAGCGCCGGGTAATCCAGCAGGGCTTTTTTGGCCGTCTGCGTGAACTGGCCGGAAAGACGTATCAGATAAGCCTGCAGACGCAAAAAATCTGCCGCGTGCTGTTCCGAAGGTGAAAGAATGGCGCGGTAAAGTCGCTGTTGCGTCAGCTTTTTCAACAGGACCATCTGCAGGGTCGGAGAAAGGCGGCTGAGGGGAATGTTCTTCTGGGTGTCCGCCTCGTCTTCAGGGCGGGGTTCGTTGTACCAGTGCCAGCCAACAATGGGTCGTTCAACATAGGTATTTATCGTGGCAGGCCCCATGGCGTAGTCCTCGCCCTTCGCAACAGGGACGTTCACAAAGATGAGCAGCCCAATCAAAAAGACCTTCACTGAGCACCGTCCTTCATTTTGTCTGTGATTTGCTGTTTTATCCGTTCGATCAGAAACTGGTCTTCCGGAAGCGTGGTGCCATTTTCAAGATCATCATAAAAATCAGCAAAGTTCATGGCACTGAAATCAAGGTGCTGTAGCTCAGCCACACTCAGCCCCCGGCAGTCGGGTGATTCCCCGCGCCCGAATCCTTTCCCAAGCTGCCCCCGTCGTCCCTGCTCCTGAATGATTTTTGCGAGCTTACTGTCAAACTGGCAGTACCCTTCTTTCCTCTCGGTGCAGACGCCCAGGATCTTGTGCGCGCAGTATCCCCCGACATAGATGGTCAACTTCCGTGCTTTTGCCTGTCCCAGCGCCTTTTCCTCCGAACTGCAACTGGCAAGCCCCGTATCCTGCCCCCAGCCGCTATCCCTGCAGCAGTTACTGAATCCAGCCATGGCTTTACGACAGCTTATGGCCTTGCCGGTGAAGGCCGACACGTTCATGCTGTTCAGTTGAGCCACGTCCTTTCCTGCCGCGGCCAGTGCCGCAAGACCAGATACGGCGGAGCGAAAATCAGCGTTCGGCTTGTTTTCTGCGTGATCGCAGCTGCCGTCAGCACACACCAACTCGCCCCCACACAGGTGTGCGGTGCTGTGGGTGTGTTTTTCACAGGAGAAGACCACATGTTCACGCAGACAGGTATCACTGAGCGATGCAATGCAGGCAATACTGCCCACAGTGCAGGCGGGATTTTTCATGTAGGATTCGCAGGTACCGCTATCCGGCGATTGTGAAATATAGGTATCGGTGTACTGCCAGCAAGCGCTGTGCAAGGTAACTGGTTGTCCGTTAATGATAAAGGTGCGGTTTCCGCCCGGCAAAGTACACACGCTGCCGGTTTTGACCTGCTCAGACGGATCAAATGGACAGGTCTCCGTCCACACCACGTCCGGCACCCACTTTTTCTCTCTGACCTGCATCTCGAGCGTGAGGGCCATGCGACCGTCAGAGCCGTTTTTCAACCAGTTCAGGGTGTTGTGGGCATAGTCCCGACAGCGTGACGGATTTCCGCGCAGACAATTTTTATTTTCAATTTCTCCCATCGGGGAGAATCGATCCTGACTGAGGGTTGACCCCGCAGCACCGGTTAAGACCCATGAGTTCTCCTTCTTCGCCACGGACTCTGCGTTCACTCCCCACCAGCGCATACCATAGGAGAGATTCCTGTCAGTAAAATACAGGGTAAGCGTGGCGCGGATCACCCTTCCTGAAGCGGGTGCACGAAACTGAAATGTCACGCGTTTGTCGCCATCGTAGCGGTAGACAAAATCGTTATTGCTCACGCTGAACGTTTTCGTGATGACGATATCTTCGGCGTGTCCCCCGCCCGGCCCGGCATTTCGGGTGCAGGTAAGCTCTACAGCAGGCGTGCGCTCACAGGTAAAACCGGTAATCTGCGTGTTATTGATCTCGACGTCGCGACACTGCGTGTCGGTGTCCTGTGTCAGGCTTTCAGCCTTATCCTCAACCTCCAGCGATCCGTGAATAAAGGGGGCATCCGTTGAAATCCGGTCTGGTGGACGATGCTTGATCACATCCAGCAGGGTTTTGCCTGCCTCAGTGTGATTCATCTCCCGGGTACCCTCACTGTCAAGCGCACTATTCTGGTCTGCCGTTATCCCGCCATACAATTTCGACTGTTCCGGGCTATCCGTAAAGCCGGGGATTAATGCCGCCGGATCGGCATTTTTCAGGGTGTCCAGTCCTTTTCCCTTTTCACCGTTGGCGTAATGGGAGGCTTCGTCATACTGCGTATTTGCCAGAGCGCATGCGCAGTAAAGTATGCCAGTAAGGACGCTTAATAGGAGTTTCATTTGTCCTCCCGTATTCCAGCCAGAAACTGCCGGGCAACGTCGCGACACTCTCCTTCTTCAGCAATGCGTGCCAGCGCCTCCTTTATCCTGAGATTACCGGTTAAGCGGTCATACCCTGCCTCACAGGTCACTACCAGGGCGGGCACCGCGCTGATGTCATAACGTTCAAACAACAGGGGGTCAATCTGAATACCGCCGGCATTTTCTGTCCGTATGAGTTCAAAAAGCACCCGTACCGTTTCGTGAAAATCATTATTGATAAGACCATTGACCAGCACGGGAACATGAAGATGGCTGGCCTGCGCAATCATTAGCTTCAGGCCATCGCGCGGCACAGAAAAAGAGAGAAAATACAGTATCTGGCGCGCATCTCCTCAGCGGCTGGCCGAAACGGTTTCCCGGCGACGGTCGTATTTGGTGAAAAGACAACGGGTGGTCGGAGAGCCCGCGCCTGTAGGTTAGGATGGGGTAATCGCAGGGATTCGTCCAGGCTCAGAGCCTGTGCACAGGTAGCGGTCAGCAGCCCGCCAGACAGCAGGATAACGATCATATTTTTCATGAGGAGATCTCAAAGAAAAACGCAGTTGCGTTTGCGCCAGATGAGGTAACCGAAGTTCTGCCGGCTGGCCGGTGTGGCATGGCCGGCTTCCCAGGCCATCACGGTTCGGCCAAAGGGGTGACACCGTGCCGAATCGGGGTACATATTCACCATCTGATACCGGAAGCGGTCTTTTGGCATGACCGGAGAGGGGTATTCAAAACACACTTTATTGTTCTGACCCACGCTGTTCATGATCATGCCCTGCCGGTGCAGTTTGTATGCCATGCGTTCTGACAGCAGCACACTGGCTGCCTGCGGGCTGGCCTGGTCAGGAACAAATCCCGTGAAAGGATAAAGACTCCCGTGTGAACCGGCACACCAGAACAGAGAGTTGAGGGGCATGGATACCGCGCTGGCCAGGGCATCCGCAGCACAGGCCCCCTGAGCGACGGGGTTCGCAAACAGAAACGCCTCGGGAGACAGTACCGATGCGAGCGAACTGTCATTCCAGGTGGGGTCCAGTTCGGAAAGATACCCGATGTCCATATCGCCCCCCTGCATACACCCGAGATCGGTAATAATATTGAGCCACCAGGTCAGCGGGTATTTGTACCAGTGGACGTGATAAAACGCGGCAGTATCATCCCCACCCTGACGTTTTCCACCACCACTGCCAAGTTTGCCGGCAGAGATACTGAATCCGCCCAGATTCACCATACAATAAGGGGCCCGGGTCACGTCGGTGAGAGCAAAGGGTTCCCAGTACCCAATCGCAATCCCAATACGGTAAAGCTCACTGACCGGGCAGATCTGTACAGGACTGGACGGATTCTCGGTATCTGGTTCATTGCCGGCCGCCACCGGTACATTGCCAATCGTCAGAGGGAAAAGGCACCGCCAGCAGATATCGGTGATCGGATTGACAAAATGTCCCTGACACTCCGGTGCAGAAGCCCGTACTGTCGCTCCGGCACTGAGTAATGCCACCAGCGCCAGGACGGATAATGTGTCTTTCATTCGCGTCTCCTCTCGATTTGAAACCTGACGAGGTCAGGATGCTACAGACGTCCTCTTTCCTTGTTCCGCTGCGCGACGATCAGGGTGTTTTTTTCATTCCTTCGGCAGTGCGGCGGAGGTGATTTTCAGACGTCGTCCGTCCTGTACGACCCGGGCCGGGATATACGTTAACTGCAGCCTGCGGGATATGACGCCCTGCTGATCGAAGTAAACCCGTGAAGACAGGCTGTCCGACGCCTCCCGCACGTTTCCGTTCACCAGGATGATTTTGTAATGGGGTGTGGAAGGCTTCTGAGCCTTCATCCAGGCGATCTGTCGCTTATCATCGCCATCGATAAAATAGAGCGTGAGATTCAGGGAAAGCGTGTCGAGGGGATTGATGCGATCACCCTGATGAACGAAGACGTGATTTCGTGCGTCCGCGATGTCCTGCTCCGCGGTAAAAGTGGGATCATACCAGGAGACATGTTCCCGGGAGTCTGCTTTCAGGCCAGGTACCGGAACCGGACGAAGTGTATGTGCTTCCACCCGCTGCGCAAACTGGTGCTGCAGAGCAGAGAGCGTGCCGTCGTTCATCATTGTCGCCAGTCGCGTCTGGATAAACGCGAGAAAACTCTGTTCCGCAACCGGCCAGGTATCTCCCCAGGTGCCCAGATCTTTCGCCTGAGACAGGGGCGAAAGCCCGACCAGTAAAAATACAGCGATAAGGCTGCCTCTCATCGTATTTCTCCTGATTGCCCGCCCCTGGACCGAGGTCCGGATGATGTTCAGGGAACAAGCTCACGATTGATGGCGTGAACAGGCTTGTTCACGACCGGTAACGCAGTTTTTCGTAAACTGTGTGATGACAAAAACGCACCGTTGTCATCAACGGAGCAGATCTGGCTTTCTCATCATGGACGCTGACGAGCAGACGCTGCCGACATGCGTTTCGCCACGTCTGCCTGAATCTCCGGTGTAATATCCGGCGCACCGGCGACCACCGCCGGTGCCACCAGGATGATCACGTCATGATGTCGTTGCCAGTCAGTTAAGGCGCCGTTGAGAGCAGCATTGAAACGGCCCGTGGTTTTTTTTACCGTCTCCTCTTCGGGATGTTGATGGCTCAGCTGAGCCATAAAGCTGTTCACCGTGCCCTGCATATCAAAGGTCACCACCTCCTGCTGTCGCGAACAGAAAATTCTCACCGTAAGCCACGCGTTCAGTAGAAGCAGAATGCCGCTGACAGCCGCCACTGACGTGACGATACGTCGCCAGCTGCGTTCCCGGCGTCGCGACCGTATGCATTTTGTTATCGGGATCTCTGTTGCGTCCATTTCTGGAGTAACTCCATTTCATCAGGATACTTGTGGCAGGCCAGACGCCACACTGTCTCGGCAACACTGTTCCCCTCGCGCAGGCTCTGCTCACGATATTCAAAATCTTTACCGTCTGAGGAGGACATCACCCGACTGAGCGGGTCGAGAAGCAGACGGTGATAAGAAACCTGACCGGCGACACGCAGCATAAAGGCACTAAAGTGGGCATCTTTGGCAGACGGGAAACCTTCAATGATGCTCTGTTCAGCGGGGCTGAACTGCCCTTCATTTGTCTGGTTATATTTGCGAAACGCCTCAAGGTTCTGACGCAGCAGGATCTTGAAGGATGAATTAGACCAGGCCGCTCTGGCTGCAACACTGGCCTTGTCACCATCAAAATCCTCAATTCCCTGTGTGATAGTGATATAGGCGCCGCCGTATTTCCTGGCCGTTCGGTAGCCATTTTCAATAAAGTCGCCGATAAAACCGCTCTCACTTGCGAGCAGTTTCCAGGCTTCATCAATGATGGCCGCCTTACGTTCACTGCGTGGCGACAGGAACATGCGCTGTTCGACATAAATCATCATGGAAAACATGATGGCGGCCAGAAGGTCTGGCTTGTTCTTGAGCTTGCCCATCTCCAGTACACAAAACCGAACCGAATCATCCAGCGCCGGGTTTGGGCTGTTGAAATACTCTCCGTATATGCCGCCGGTGGTGTATTTGTGCAGTGATACGATAATTTCTTCCATCCGGTTTCGTACTGTATCGGCCGTACGATACTGTTCGGATACAACCAGCGTCTTAAGATGCGCGACGACATCATCGATTAGCGCCGCATTTCTTTTTTCCATCCAGACGCTTTGCACGGCGTTCAGAAGAATGGATTTGGTGGTATCGTCAACACCACCTGACGGGCACGACAAAACCAAAAGTAAATCGCGAATACTTTCCGCCGATTCAACAATATTCACGACCCCTGCAAACGGGTTAAATTTCAGCTCGGTGGCGTCGACATACACGCCCCCCACATTGGCACACAATGTTTTATAGGAATCCCCCATGTCGAAAGCCCATGCCCGTCCTTCGCTCTCGAGGATCTGGCGAATAAGGGTTTGCATGAGGAAGGATTTTCCGCCACCTGACGTCCCGCATATACCCAGGTTATAGTTGTCATTACCCAGCCCGGAGTCACTGTCAAAAAGATCCAGAAACGAGAGCTGGTTGCGATAAGAGGGGATCGGCACGCCTCTGGAGCAGATCCGGTTGTCCGCGACAACGGGCATCAGATTCGCCACATTGAACGCTTCTGCCCTCAGCGTGGCGCCACTGCGTTTCATATCACTCCATAACCCTTCCGGCATCATGAATGGAAACAGCGCGAGGTAATTACGCATTTGCATAAACGTAGGCGGGCACAACACAATCCCGTTGGCACGAAAGGTATTGTTTAACGCCAGCTCGCACATCAATGCTTTTTCGTCATCATCCTCACAAAACAGCGTGACGCTCAGGCTGTAACGCGCCAGCGCCGACTGTCCTTTCGAGAGGCGGGAGCGCAACCCATCCCACTCCCGGGCCGCCGCTTTTACGCCGGGTACCCATTTTCCGAAGGGCGAGTTTGCACGCTTGTCGTTAGTGGCAAATTTGCGCAGCGCTTCGTTCTGACTCTTTGCCTGAGGTTCCAGCTCCGTCGTCAGGGTGATGGCGAATGGACAGGGTACGGTTGATCCGGGATCCAGGAGGTTACTGAGGTTATTTCCCGCCTGCCACAAGGCAAACTGTTCGGGGTTTTTCTCCGGCATGAAACTCATTATGCGCGTGGAGATTCGTTGACCGTTGGCCGCAGACAGGCTCTGGCGAAGACTGTCTGCCCTGATCTCAAGTGTGATTGAGTGCTCAACACATTGTGCGTTCAGTTCTTCATAAGGATCCACCTTACGGGACGGTGGCGTGACCTGGTCGTGACGATAATTGATCAATTCACGTACCAGCCCCAGTAATCCCCCATCATTGACCAGCACAGAATGCAGGCGGACAGCAAAGAGAGATTGCTGCAGGATACTCAGTGTTTGGCCAAGCGAGCTGAAGACGCGGTCATCGAGACGACGACATTCTTCTGCGTAGCTGATAAACAGACGGTAATTACGTAGCGAGAGTGGATATCCTTTGTTGTTTGGCAGACCATAGAGGGCGCCACGCTCATAAAATGCGCGGGTTATGCGTGCAAATTTGTCCGCATGTTCACCCCGCCAGCTCATCCCCGTCAGGCCTGTATCCAGCATATCACTGACGCATTTACTCCCCAGAAGCAGCACGCTGAGGGGTCTTTCACGGGGAAGCTTATTGCGCAAAAAATTGTCCAGGGCATCCACAATGCTCTCATTCGCACCGATAAGCGGTGTACATTCGAGAACAAATCCGACGGTAGTGCTGTTGATGAACATACCTGTTTCAGGATCGAAATGCCGGTAGGGAAGCATGCTGAGCAATGAGGGGTAGGCCATCTCCTTCAGCACTGCGTCCGCTTCCGGTGCTCCGTCCTTGATGTGCCAGCCGGTAAGCATGCGTCGGAAAAATTCATTATAGAGAGTCATTTTCTGTACCCAATCCAGTGGTCAGGTACTGCAACGAATGAGACGACAGAAGGAGCATGATAAACGTCATCATCATCTACCCAGGCCGCAATCCACAGACGCGCAATAACCGGGCCGGCTCTCCCGGGCAGCGTCGCGCGGGTCTGCGTGTTTGAGACCATGACAGCGTCTGACCCGCGGGATGAATACCCTCCTGTACCTGCCAATATGCCGGGAATGGACGAAGATGGCTTCAACGATGGCATGTCAGAGATCTCCGGTATGCTGGTTTCCCCTTTTCTGTTGGCCTCAGCTGGCAGGTGCCGGGCTAACTGGTTGGCGTCTTCCATGGTCAGGCAGCGATCGTGTGCCAGCGATTGGCAGTCAAAATCCGTATTCATTCCAGCGCAGCCTGAAAGCAGGCAAATACCTGTAAGCATCGCAGTCAGATTCCTGGTCATAACTGGGTCCTGTGGGCTGAACAACGTTGTGAAGAATGAGGGCAGAAATCGCGTGAAGGTATGGGAAGAGTGCGGGCTTTCCGGCATTGCATACACATACAGTCCATCGGAAACCGAATCCGCTCCTGCTTCAACACGGCCGTGAAGTGGCTCTCCGGATAGCAGCCTTATTTCCACGTAGCCGTTGACGGGTTCGCCGTTCCAACGGCGTCACCCAGTTTTAGCTCGTTTAACACCTCTTTCGTGATGCTGATGCCATTATCTGAAGACGTTTCTGGTGGTGTCTGTCGGGTTGGTTTTGCGTCCTCTCCATCGACATACCTGAGCTGAAAACCTTCCTGAAACACAACAGAAACGGAGACTCCTGCCCCGACAGGGATGACGGGGTGATATTGTTCAGCACGCTTGATGAAATATTCCGACAGGGTTTTCCCTGCCTGGGAGGTCCCCCCGCCCAGACCCGCGCGAGCAACTTCTCCGCTCGTTACGCTGTGTGAGGAGCCAAGACCGACCGTCGTTGACCCGACACTGGACATGGCGCTTCCCATGGCATCAATGGCTCCGCCGGCAAAAGCAAACCCGACAATTTTACCGTTACGTATCACGGGCGTCGCACGGATGCCGTTTTTGCCCATAAAAGAGATATGACCTTTGATTTTCTGATCGATGATCCGGTTATGGATTTGGCATGACAACCGATCGGTGCGCAACAACGCTCTTTCGCTGGAGATGTCGCCATACGCGGCGGCCGTCACGAAGCAACCGCGCAGATCATATTCACCGTCATTCGGGAGTATCACTTTCCCCGTCAAACGAAACTGCATGGGAGAGGAGGCACTCTCCCCAGTGACCGATGCATTAGCATCTGCGCCTTCAATCACCGTCGCTGGGGCAAAGCTGCCAGAAGGGATATAAGGCAGAGTGTGACGTTTACTGTTGGTACGGCTGTACCCGACGGTCATGGTCGATAGCTCAGATTGGTGCTGTGCACGGCCTGAGTTCACCGTCTGGTTCATCGGGAGCCCCGGATAAAATGCTGTTGGGGGAGGCACTGATGCTGGTAAGGATGTGCCGACAGGAAGTTGAGGTTCGGCCCTGTCATCCCGCAGTTTGAGCGTATCGGCATGATTTTCTGAACGCAGTGAGTCCATCTGCATCTGGAGATGTTTTAATGCATCGTTTTGCATCTGTACCGTTTTCCGGTACACCTCATTTTCTCCGGTGATCTTCGTCAGCTGCAGCTCAAACTGGTTCAGTTTTTTGTCCACCTCAGATGCCGTGTGCTGCAGGTCAGCGACTGCGCTTTCACTGACCTTTTTGCCAAAGGTGGTAGAGGTCACCGCCCCGGTCATATCCGGGACAGGTTTAACTGGCTGATTTTGTCCCGGTGCGGCCCGGGAAGGGGATCCAATGTACCAGGCTACAATACCTGCGCCTGCAAGACCCAGTAATAGTGCCACCAGCAAAGCCATCTGCTTGTTGCGCGTAATCCCGTTAATATTGGTCACGATGCGCCTTCTCATCCTCATTCTCACCTGAGGCAGTCATCCATACAGAAGCATCTTCGTCAGGCATTAATCGGGTTTTGAAAGGATAAATCATCACGGCGCGAACGCCTTTTGCCTGAAACAGCTTCTCAGTGAACGCCACCACGTGACGTTTGGTATTGCGGACATCCAGCCGATAGAGACGCAGCTCTCCACCGCTCCACATGTCCACCGGCTCCACCTTGAGTCCGGCAGTTAACTGAAACCGTGGCATGGCGACGACTGGAGCCTTCAGAAAACCCTGCGGCGCCTCCCCTTTCAGAACGGCCTTCTGTATATCGGTCAGCAAATGAAGGTAAGGCTGCGATCTCTCCCATTGACGGGTGGACTCATTTTGCGCAGGTGTATCGGAAATGAAATGCAGCACCCGGCCCTGTCTTTTCTGGGGCAGCCCGATAACCGAGACCGTCAGTCCCCCTGCCGTGCGTAAGAAAAATGTGAAGGGCCTTGTTTGCGTGGTCATGAGTACAACCCCCCCGTTCGCCTGCCCCTGCGCCTTGTTGGCATTGACAAACATGCCCTGGACACTGTCGACAGCAATAATACGGTCCCCCGGCACGACAAACAGATTGGGATCGGTGTTGCTGATCGCGATTCTGACCTGGCTGTCAGGTCCGACGGGAATATCAACAGGGGGCAGGGATACGGGACTGGCATGAACCTGGAAATTCCCGCTGGCGGCTAAAAACAGCCCGAACTTAATGTAACGCAGACACATTTGTCTTCTCCCTGAATGCTTTGATGGTGACCATCCCCCTGCGATAACGGAGTTCCAGCCTGAGAGTCTTCTCTTCAGGCGGTTGCTTACGACTGCCTATCCATTGCTGAACAGTGCCATGAATATCCACCATGCCCGCGGACGGGTAAGTATCCAGACCTGAGAGATAGAATGCCGAGGTGACGTTATTATCAATGACCCGCTGGGCTTCTTCCGCCAGGACGTCCTGCATGGCAGGACGTGTCTCATTGTCGAAGAATCGCAGCAATGCCTGATGATTGGCCTTAACCGATTCAGGAGAAACGTTGTAGCGAAGCAACACTAACGATTCGGCGATCTGCTCGAGATAGCTCGCATCCGTTCGGTTGCGGGACAGCGTAAAGGATGCATCCAGTCCCATCGGAATATAGGTTTCCTCATGGCTGTTAATCAGGGCATCGATCTGTAACCAGGCCAGCGTATTGCCACTCAGGGAGATGACAAGCAGCCCCAGGAGCATGACAAATGCGAGCGAGGTGTAACGCCCCATAAAGCGGTGCGCCTTCAGTTCCACACTCTCCCTCCTACGGTTTACTCAGCGAAGCCACAACCGGTATGACGAATCAGGTATTAATTTGTATCTGCCGTTGAAAAGAATCGAAGGAAAAGACCAGTAGCAAAGGTTAAATAACCAGGTGGAACCTTTGCCTTTTTTGAAATGTTTTAATCCCGTCCAGAGTATGACTGACATGATCAGGCCGGTGACATATTGTCCCGTATAAAAGCCCCATGCCATGGGGCAAAATACCGCGAGCGTTTCGTCTGTGGGTAATCCCACGGGACCTGACCGTTCATTCAGGGTCTGGGGAAAAATAAAGCGAGCAGCACGCGTTTCATTCATGACGGTTGGCCAGCTTATCAGCCACCCGACCGGGCGGAAATAATGGCAAACACCACTTTTGTGACCACGATGAATACCGGTATAAAAAGGAAAGTAGCCGGATTGTGGTTACGCAGGTAGAGCAGAAAAACCAGTACCGCTTCAGCCAGCATGAAGTAGTACATCATTGTGGAATCCGGACCAAACGTATCCTGAGCGTCTGCTTTGCCTGCAGAAGTCAGATCTTCAGCGTGAACCATGCCCCTTGCGGCAAGCCAGAGTAGTAGCGAAACCGCAAGATATTTTAACACCACTGGTGCCAGATGACGGTTAGGCCACCTCGGGTAAAGGGTCATCACTCCAGCCATACCGCATAAAAACCTGAACCTTTCAGGCAGCCAGGCTAAACGCTCTTCACGCTGTTTATGCAACGTCTTAACCATATTTTTTCCTCAAACAGGGTTAACAGGAGATCATATTTCTCTCGTCAGGAAAGTCATTTCTGCGCAATATTTTTTGCTCCAGGACGCTACCGCCCCAGGATGTCAAACCTGTCGTGGGGAGAACACACCCGACAACTACTGCGACAAAAGAACTCCCCTTTTTTCCTGAACGCATAACGTCATACCCGGAAAAAACTCGCGGATATAATTTAAACCCAGGTAATCGACGTGTTTTCGCTAATCATTAAAACCGTTACCAACGCTTATTCATTATGATAAAAACAGTACGAATAAAAAGTTAGACGGGTGTCGAGTGATAATAACCCCATAGTGCCATTGACTGAGTCTGAAGTTAACGCGTCCTCATATCTTCGTTATTCGTAGTGAGGAAAATCAATATTCTTATCCCAAAAACCAATGTCTTTTATAAAAAACATTCTTTATTCAATAATAATCATTCTAAAAGATGTTGAATCGGAGAGGGGGGTTTTTTAACGCATAAGTTTTAAGACAGGCTACGGACAGTCACACTATGAAGGGAAAAGGTTATTCATAGTCTGATGATGGCAGGTGATGAAATCAATTTTTCTGGAATACGATTGATCCATTTATACTCTTCCGCCGCACTTAACAATCCCTCACGATTAAAAACACCTAACTTTGCATAAACATTTCTGGCTTTGTTTTCCACAGTTTTAGCGCTTACTCCTTTATAAGCCGCAATTTTTCTGATTGAGCATCCGCAAATAATCATCCATGCTGTTTCCCATTCTCCTGGCGTGACTCTGGCCAGCGCTTTCTGTTCGGATAACGTTATCAGACTGGTTCTCTTCCTTGTCGGTAATGCTCCGAGCAGCAGAGACGAAAACCAATCTATACGTTGATTACATTCCGCCAGATCGGCCAGAAAAACCATCACACCTCCCCTGTTTTTGTATTCGCAGGGCATTAAGGTCATGATGAAAGCTCTGACGCCGTTAACATCGCAGAAAATGTTCCAGACCAAAAGATTGATTGTCTTTTTTTGTTCAGTAACCAGTGATTCAAAACTGTGTATAATTTCTCTATTTCTGTCCGCAGTTTCTGTTACGTAATACGCAGGAAGATCAGAATCAAAAGTGATCCCAGGGGGTAGGAAGCGAGAAATAAATCCCTCGCTGGCATCGACAATGTGATGGCAGGAATCTTTAATGTACCAGCACTTTATGCAACGCTTGTGAAAAAAATAAATATCACGATAAAGCTGTTGAGCTTCGGTTTCATCTTGTGGGTCTTTCTGCGCCTGCATATTCAGCTCCTCAAACATCGATAATGACAACGCCACTTTTTGCTAATCATCACTTAATATCATTCTAATCCGTGTTTGTGCCTGTGATTTCAACCAGTCAATCAGACTGGCGTAATTATTTCGGGTATCGGCCTTAATATCTTGAAGATCAAACATAAGTTTCAAAATCTGCTGCGCCACAAGCCGTGACTTGACGGCCTCCGTCATGATTTCCTGCTGAATTTTATCCTGCTGAGAAAGTGTCTCATCCTCTCTTTTTTCTTTAGCACTGCGATAGACTCTTATCCCTAATTCGAGCATTTCTGAGCAAACGCTTGAGATATTTGCTTCAGCATGAGTGTCACCTTCCTCTCGTCGCTCATTCACAATCGCGAGAATGCTATTCAGGGTTCTCTGTTTCATATATACATTTTGCCGCGGCATCACCCTTACCTCGTCAGAGAAAATGTACATGAATAAGGTTCGAATGGTGTCATAGAACAGACCATCGCCTCATTCACAGTAAACAAATGTATCACTTATGCAGTGCTACTGTATTTATCCTAACACTTTAATTTTTATTAATTAGCCATTATAAAACCACACCCCGGCACTCTATAAGCGATTATACAGCCCTTATTCGGCCAATATACTGAAGAATAAGGCTTTGCTTCAAAGAATAATTTTTAAGCTAATGAATGCAAATGTTAATCTCGAAAATCATTTATTTGCGTGGGGTGTGCTGTAAAGTGAATGAGGAGCGCCATACACCTGAGCATATGTTCGGGATGGTTTACACCCTCCCCTGATATGAAGAATTGAGGAAAAATGGTCAGAGCAACTGCATTCATCCTGTCAGTCCTTCTGCCGGGTCCCCTTTATGCTGGAGACTGTTTCGAGCGTGCCGGAAGAGATTACCAAATAGATCCCGACCTTATCAGGGCGGTAGCCTGGAACGAATCTCACTTCCATAACAGCGTAACAGGAAGGAATCCGGTTTCGGGTTATGGTTCAGGCTTAATGCAGATAGATTCCCAGCATTTTCCTGAACTGAAAAAATATGGCATCTCCCCACAGCGACTTCTGCAGGATCCATGTCTTAATGTCTACACGGGAACCTATTATCTGGCAAAAGCGTTTCAGAAATGGGGAGTGAGCTGGCAGGCTGTCGGGGCCTACAACGCCGGTTTTCAACATTCGGCCAGACAAGCGATGCGGCGATACGCCTATGCCAGCAGGATAGCAAGAACCTACAGAGTCATAAAGACCATGCGGTCGGACGATGACGAATAAAAACAACATTTGAAAAGTAACATTCCGTTCTCAGGGAGATTGACTCAGCAATGATTTAACCGGAAAGAAAACCAGGCATAGGGCCTCCACATGAATATCTCACAACATCAGGAGACCGTAAAAATTGCCTCCCTTTTCTTTCATTAAAATTGCAGAAAAAATGAGCATTAGTGCCATAAGTAAATTACGCGCTCGACAAAAGAAGACCATATTTAGTGAGCGTCAACTCATTAATATTTCGTTAATGAAAAAAACCTCAGTTCTGTGCGGTACAGGGTATTTCATATGCAAACATACAGGATAATATGTCCATGTATAAAGCAGACGCGCCAGTGATTTGTGAAGATAGGGCGAGTTGCGGCCATTGTTGTTCACGATGATGAAAGCTTTTCCAGCAAAAATACCCCTCAAGTACTCAGCATACGAATGATGTTGATACGCGCGCCAGGACTCATTTAAAAGGCCATTGCCAGATGAAACGTAATCTCACCAGTTTACTGTATTTTGTCACGGTTGCCCGCGAGCGAAGCTTTACCCGTGCAGCGGTACAGCTTGGTGTCAGTCAACCCGCGTTGAGTCACGGGATTGCTGAACTCGAAAAAAGCACCAATATCCCCTTGCTCTTAAGAACTACCCGTCGGGTTACGCCGACCAAAAGCGGCCAGTGTTTACTGCATGCCATCGGATCGCACGTTGATGAAATACAGTCAGAACTGAATAAACTTAGCGACTTACACATTCAGCATGACCGAACACTCAGGATCAACTGCGCCTCGCTTCTGGTGAGCCCCGTGCTGATGAGAAAGCTAAATCATTTTATTACGGCGAATCCAGAACTTCGTCTCGAGTTAGGCGATACGGATCATCCCGAAGCGTTCGCCGGAGAAGCATTCGATGCATATATAAGACTGGGCCCAGGTAAGCGTAAAGAGTGGAACAGTCACCCTGTTAGCCCCCCTGTCAGAATGGCGGTCGTGGGTTCGACAGCCTATTTTGGTCGTCATAACGAGCCCGAACGGCCACAGGACTTGTTCACACATCAGTGCATCCAGCTGATGAAGAATGGAGAGAGGCAAACCAGCCGGTGGTGTTTTAAAAAGGGTGACTTTAAACAGGATACTCATGTCGACGGACCGATACGGTGTCAGTCTCCTGCCCATCTGATTACTGCCGTCTTATCCGGTGCGGGACTGGGGTATCTGCCAGAAGGAGATGTCCTTCCTTTTATTGAGAAAGGAAAAATGAAGAGGGTTCTGGAGGACTGGTGTGAGCCTTTACCCGGCTACTACCTCTGCTATTCGGCATATAAGAAGGCATCAGAGCCTTTGTTGAAGCTCATTGACTCGCTGGGTGAGAAATCGCTGAGTTAGGCTTTATCGTCGGACGCCCGCCGCTAATGCAAACTCCGGACGGAACCGGGCACTTAGAATGTCATTCCGTAACGCTGGGACCTCTTTTCGGTCAGCATGATTACGCATATAACAGCGTTCCGGATCCCGGCACTCAAAAAGTGGCAACCGGTAAACTGACGTTCCTGTTTAAATCCGCTTCAGGCAGAACCAACCAGCTCAGTGCCAGAAAGAAGGTGTTCCAGGTGGGTGACAGAGAGATCGGGCGTCCGGGTGATGACTGTCGACACTGTAAATCCTACTGCCAGAGCAGGTGAAGCCCTGCATCGCAGGGCTTCACCTCTTAGCAATCCATCAGGAATCGATGTGCTTTACTGGCGGCGCTTGCCGCCTGAAAAATATAGCGTTTATCATCCTTCAGCGATTTCAGCCACGACGCAATATAGCTTTCGTGCTGGACCTCTCCACTCACGCCCAGGTCAGCCATCAAAAATGCGCAGCCCAGCTCAGCGATCAGTTCTTCAAACGCATAGCTCTCTGAACCAAATTTGCCCCCCTTCTCGCGGTCAAGGCGGTTTTTTGCCCCTGTCCAGTGAACCAGCTCATGCAGTCCAGTCGCGTAAAAGTTCGCGGCATCTGCGAACAGGTGGCGCTCAGGCAGCCAGATTTCATCTGTTGAAGGCTGATAATACGCCCGTTGGCCGCGTTCGTTAATATTCGCGCCAGTGCGCTGAAAAAGCGCTTCAACCTCTGGCACTGGATCAAATCTGGTCATCGGCTGCGGGCTGATTTCGTCGTCCAGGTTCAGTCCATCTGTCTGCTCGATGTTGAAGACGGTGAAAGTTTTCAGCATCGGGATCCGCTCCAGCTCTCCGGCGTCGTTTTCTTTCTCCAGCGTCTTATAAAAAATGCCGGTTGTGCCGGTTTCACCCTTACGAACCTGTGCGCCCTGCTCTGTGGCCTGATGGTAAGTCAGCCAGCGTGGATCCTGAAAACCATGTTTTGCCGCACTGCACCACAGCAACATGATATTCATCCCAGTGTAGGCCTTGCCGGTACTAAAATTTGACGGAATACCCGACACCGCGCCGTTACGCTTCCACGGACATACCCACGGCTTAACCCCCCTTTCCAGGGCCTCGATAATGCTGTTGGTTACCGTCTGGTATACATCCGTTTTTGATCTGATTTTGTCTTTACACCATTTCGTTTTTGAGGAGCCTGACGGCTCCAGCGGGGATACGCTGGTCGCCTGTGCGGCAACAGGGGCGTTTGTTTGGGTATGCAGGTTCATCGTCATGGCAGTTTCTCCTTTAGTGTGAATTTCGTCTTCGTATCGCCTGACGGTTCGTCTTCCCCGGAGTCGTTCTGGCCCGCAAGGGCGCGTAGCGTGCTATTTACCCTTGCGGGCCGGGTTGAGACGGGGGACGATTACCGGAAGCCTGATACGAAGGAGAAAGGCAACACTGGAGAAAAAGACGGGGTGCATACCCGGGCTTACCGCCCCTTATGCTGCGCGGGTGAAATGTGGTTATCCTGATGTTGATTCAGGGATGGCCGCCCAAAGGGCCGGGATACGAAGCAGGTCGATGCGCACAGAACGCAAGCAAAAAACGGAAACGCTGCTGCCCGAAAAACTGATTGGTTAAAAAGACAACGATGGCGGGTCCGGCGCAGATAAGAATGTCGCCGAAAATGCCCTGCGGAAGGTCTGTTGAGGTCGTAAAAACGTCCTGTTCTTCTGCTCTGACCAAATGGTGAGCGGGCAGCACTGTTGTAGAGGCTGAACGGGAGGAGCAAATGCTACACAGAACGCTTTCTCCGCTATGTGCCTGATGGCATAGCCGACTGGCCAGTCAACCGATTCAGCGAACGCCTGCTCCGGCGCATCACACGGCCAACGGGATAAAGCATCTCCTCCCTGTACGTTAACCTTTATCTTCGCCATGAGAAGAGATTTAGGCGTTCTCACGCTGTCCAGTATCGTCCCCCGCCACGACGATCATGTCGCTGCATGGTGGTAAAGCTTGCATGGCCCATTGCACCTTTCACCGTAACGCATGGTTTTATCCCTTACAGGGGATACAGCTGATATTATCCCCTCACGGGGATAATAAAGGTTATATCCCTTAGTAGGGATATAACCTTTATCTGTTTGCAGAGAGTCAAACCCTCATCAATTTAGCGCAACGGGCGGTTAAACCAGACGTGCATGTAGCTTAATCATGGACCGGGTAATCGACTCAACAACCTCAACTGAAAAACCGTCGGGCAAAGATTCTGATACCCTCTGTAAAGCCGCAGGCACGTTCGTTGCAAAGAAGTTCAGGATCTCATCCATTTCACTTTTCCGGAAGTTCACTTCATCCGCTAAGGCGAAGAAGTGTCGGGGGTAGATCTGGTTGATTTCATATTTCCTTCCCCTGGTTGCTTTGAGACTCATTGCAAGTTTGAGGTCGCCAATATGCAAACCGCGTCCACCCAGCACGGGGAACGCAGAGATAATGTCGTAAAAAGGGGTTAGCCGGTAACTTCCGCCTGCCTCAATAAAAACAGAAAAATTCTTGGCATGCCCGTCAGTCGCACCAAGCAGCCACTGGAAGACCTGAAATTTCATAAAACTGAAACGGTCCTTGAGTGCATTACTCGAGCCAAGCAGGAACGCCATTATCTCAGGGATCCCCGGACCACCATCGGATTCATATTTTACCGAGGAGGGCAGACCGAACACCTGACACATATCCTCCTGGGGAAGACGTAATAACATCGAGTGCTCTCTGTTCCACCGCCTATCAAAACGCTCAACGGCTAATGCTCTTACACGGCCTGCATTGATGATTTCGGCATCCGGAACGTCAATGCCCAGCGCCGCGGCTAACGCGAGACAAAAGTACTCATTATCAACGCTTTCACTCAGATCGAGGGTTGCGCTGGGCTGGTGTATTTCACCAATGGGTAATTTGATGATATGGCTGGTTGGGGTGATCCCCCTCGGAATACACCACTCCCTGTCGATTTTGAGAAGGGCGGTTTTTTCCTGTGCGCCTGCAACGGATATGCGAAAATCGTCCTCCCCGTTAATCATACCGAGGGGAATATCGGACTGATACGAACTCAGAATTTCTTCAAGCCGGGTCTCATTCAATCTCTCCCATGACATCACCGGCGCCGGAGTGTGTTCTCCCTGAGGAAGCAATGTGACGGCCCCGACGCTGTCACGCCCGATCTCGGCTAACAAATCGAACGGCTGCCTGGATGATGTCTGATAGCGTCTTACGATGCGGTCCCGGATAGCAGGATTATCGGGGAGCAGATTATCGAAATAATTGATGACTGCGTCGGAAGTAATCGTGCCAAACTGTAAGGGGAGGGACAGTGATATAGGCCTGGCATAGCGGTTGTACAGCCATTCCCGGTCATATCTGAATGTATGCGCCCCGTTCGCGAGTTTCGTGAGTTCTCCGACCCGTTCGTTATTCATCCATGTTGTGAGCACAGCCATTACCAATCCACCTCCTTCTGGCGGGAATGAGGATCCCCATTCTGTATGTCGTGCTTTTCATAGAGCACCAGAGACATTTCAAGCGCCTGAATCAGTTTAAAAAATGTTTTAATCGTTGTTTTATCAGGATTATTTTCAAAATTTGAAATAGTAGCCTGCTTGATGCCGATTCTCGCGGCCAGTTCAGTTTGAGTAAGTCCATGTTTCTGGCGGGTTAGTTTGAGGTGATTAGCTAATTGTTTGGGGCTGTAAATTGCGAGTGTATTCATGGTACCGCTGCTCCAGTAAAATTATCCCCACAAACGGATAACGTAATGTTTATCCTTTGGTGGGGATAAAGTCAACGGTGAGTTAACCCACAAAAAGACGCAACGCGTCAAAAAGCCAGACCTTATTGACGTGTGCGTTTTTTGAACGCCCTGATGAATGACGCCTCGTTTATCTCGTCTGTCGCGGGTAAGGGTGATCACAATTTTACTACACACATGAGAAGCATCAGCGACCACCCCTGTCTTTTTCAGGAGACTGGGCCGGTCGCGGTGCGAATGGATACCCCGAAATAGTGGCTAAGCTGAATGTCACCGAGCATGTGGTCTGCCGGGCCGCAGGCATAGCATCCCGGTCGGAGCAGTAAACACTGGTCAGCCACCTGACTGGCATGACTGATAAAGTGGGTGTTCATGATGATGGTCTTCTGCTCCGTCTTTGCGAGTTCATGTAGCAGACTGATGATGCGATGCTGATATGTGAAATCGAGACTGGCCTCCGGTTCGTCCAGAATGAGCACATCGGGGTCCGGGGCAAGTGCCTTCGCGATAGCACAAAGCTGAAGCTCGCCACCGCTGATCTGATTGACATGCTTGTCTCTCAGATGCCCGGCACCTAACCTGACCAGCACAGCTTCAGCCCGGGCATAATCATCAGGTGTGGGCCTCCTCAGATACCCTTTATCCCCTCCCAGACCAAACGTAATAAAATCCGCTATGGAATAGTCAAAGGGGATATGTCGGGTCTGTGGTACCCAGGCCAGGCAGACCTTTTTGTGGTCAGGGCGCTCAATGATGCAACGTCCTGAAAGCGGACGGAGGATCCCGGCAATAACTTTGAGCAGGGTGGTTTTCCCTGCACCGTTGGGGCCAAGAACACACAGCACTTCTCCCTGCCCCAGCCGGAAGCTGAGATTCTCGAAAACCGGCCGTTGCCCCTTAAAGCCATAGGTCAGGTTCTCAGCGATGATCATGGGAGGCTCCTCTGACATACAAAAATGCAAATAACGGTGCCCCTGTCAGGGCGGACAGAATCCCGACGGGAATTTCCGCATAGGTGAGCGCGCGGGCAAGCGTGTCAATCACAAGCAAGAAGAGCGCACCACATAACGCCGTAACGGGGATCAGTTTTCCATGATTGTTTCCGACCAGGGCTCTGACAAGATGGGGGATGACCAGTCCCACCCATCCCACCACGCCACAGATAACGACGGACGCCGATATCATCACAGAGGCTGAGACCAGCAGTATTATCTTCAGTAACAGCGGATGTAAGCCCTGAATTTTCGCCTCATCGTCGCCCAGAGAGAGAATATTCATCGTCCACCGTAGCCTGTAAATGACGTAATAGCAGAATATAAAAAGCGGGATCAGGCTGAAGACTTCTGTTTTGACCAGCGAGGAAAAACTGCCCATCAGCCAGAATACGATGGCGGGCAGGGTATCCTCCGGATCGGCCAGATATTTCAGGACAGAGACAAAAGCGACAAATACCGAGGCAACGATAAGACCCGAGAGGATCGTCACGATCGCCTCCTGGCTTTGCCGGAGAAAGCAGAGGCCGAACACCAGAGCGAGGCTCAGCATCCCGAAGATAAAGGCACATCCCGTTGAAACCTGATAAGACAACCCCATCACGATCCCCAGCGCTGCGCCGAAAGCTGACGCCGAGGAGGTGCCGAGGACATCCGGGCTGGCCAGGGCATTTTTCAGCACGGCCTGATACGTCGCGCCCGCGACAGACAGTCCTGCCCCCACCATCACGGCAGCGAGGATACGCGGCAGGCGCAGATCGAAAATCACCGCCGCTTTTTCTTTGGTGTACTCCGCGTGGGGTACCCCCAGCAGGATATGCACCACATCCTGCACCGACAGAGAATATCGGCCGATAAACAACGAGGCCAGGCTCATGAGAACCAGGCTGACACACAACAGGACCAGCAGCTGACGGTAGGTTTTTTGTTCCGGCATAACGTTCTCGGGAATGGCTGAAAAGGGACGTCGCTTAACGCTGGCTGAGGACTTCATTCAACAGCCGATCGGGGATCGCGTAGTCAAACATGGTTTTGTAATATGCCCTCGTCAGGCCTCTCATATCCGCATCACTCACAAAGTCCGGTTCCAGCTTGCTGACCATAAACAAGGGAAGCAGGGGCGTTTCAGCAGACAATCCGCCCCAGTTGTGTAATCCCACCGGCGTTGAGTAGATCCGCTTGTTTTTCCAGGCGCGTGTCCCCTGCCACATTTGTCCGGGATTGCGGTTATCGAGCAGAGCCCGGGCACTCCCAAACACAACGAAAATTACATCCGGGTTCCATGCCATGATCTGCTCCATCGAGACCGTAATGTACCGACCGGCATCGCCGCTGACCTGAAGGTGTCCGGCAACATTCTCCATGCCGGCCATGTTGAGGTAGGTGTCGCCGAACGTATGGGGACCACTCACACGCAGGGTCTTGCCATCACTTTGTTCGAGGTATAATGCCCTGACGTGCTGCTGGCGTATCCGGTCGGCATAGGGCTGGATAGCTTTCCGGGTCGTCTCCCACGCCCGATGAAATTTGTCGGTCCGGGGCAGTCCAAGCGCATCCTCAAACGTGGTTTCCCAGTAGCTCTGCGTCGCTTCGGGATCGTATTTGGCACTGCCGCCAGTATCCAGATTGATGACCGGTACCCCCGCGCGTTCCAGGTGGTCATTCTGGCTTTGTCCGTAATAGAAAATCAGATCCGGATGAAGCGTCAGTAATGTTTCCAGGTTAACGGAATAATCGTCGTTGATAAAATGCGTGGTGATCCGTCCGATGTCAGGCTTCATGTCCTTCAGAACGTTCATATCAGCATGCAGGAATGCCCAGGGGCCCACCCCGACGACCTGACGGTAAGCCAGCGGATTGGCGAGGATCACACCGAACGGGCAGTTGCCGGTAATAATGATTCGATGATGTCTGATGGGCTCATCCATCGCGGCATGAACCACCACCGGAAACAGGCACAGGGCCAGCAACAGCGTGTACAGGACGTGCAGAACTTTCAGCATAAAGGAGTGCTCCGGGTACGTTAAGAATGAGAAGATTCGTCCCGACAGGCCATACGGGCTGTCAGACGCGTTTCCGGTCGTGCGCGGCATCAGCGTCAGCCGCCGGGATGCCTGTCATCGTCGGGCACGGAGGCGCATTTTCTGACGTGCGCCTGCCTGAGCCGCAGACAGCTGACCCCCAGTGATAAAAGAGAGAACAGGGCGCCGGCCGCCATGCTGGCACGAATGGCCCCTCCCCCGAAGACATTGAACATGACGGCAACCAGGGCTGAACCGGTGATTTGCCCGGCCAGGCGGGACGTTCCC